>TARA_R110000850_G_scaffold191091_18_pt1 | contig 45961 bp, 38 predicted proteins | sample TARA_R110000850 | Tara Oceans TARA_R110000850 (sample SAMEA4397586) | marine metagenome | biome: Polar Biome; feature: [SRF] surface water layer (ENVO:00010504); material: water (ENVO:00002006), including particulate matter (ENVO:01000060) such as... | depth 5 m
ACCAGTTGCTCGAGTTCGCCCATAACCTTGACGACTTCGCGCCACACAGTGGGCTCGGTGAATCCATACTGCTGCAGTTGCGTGGTGTTAGGCACTCAGGCTCTCCTTCGAATCTGTTGCGATGAAGCGTTGACGATATTTGGCAAAGCGCTGGTTGATGATTTCCGGTGTATAGCCGTAGTCGTCAGCGGAATAGCTGTATTCGCCCCAGTGATGCTCGGGCTGGCTTTGATTCTTGTCCTTGAAAGCAGCAAGCGCTTCCGGCGAAAGTTCGCGACCCGCGCGTTCGTAGATGCGGCGGATCACGCCCACTACATCACCCACGACTTCTTCAAACTGCACGTCCATGATGCGATCGGAGGGCAGGGTTTCGCGCACCTCCATATAACGATCCAGGGACTTGCCCCAGTACTCCAGCATTTCATCGCCGAGCACCCTTGTGTCCACGTGATCACTGCCGATGCGGCGTGCCTGTTCGATCAGCGAAGCGATAGACGGCAGAATTTTCTGTACGTCACGATGACAGTGCACCAGTACCGCGTCCGGAAAGGTTTCCAGCAAGGTGTCGAGGTGTCCGGAATGTACCGGCGATTTCATGATCCAGGGGCGTGCGCGTGGACCACCCTCCTGCCATTGCAAATATTGCATCTGCGTGTGCAGATGACGGTACATCGGGCGTTGATCACACCGGCTGATGTAGTCGTAATACGTAGGGACACGTGCGAACAGCCAGGAGATCATGCACTCGAAGGAGCCGTGCATGAGGTGCAGTTCTTCGTCGGGTTCCAGGGCTTCGGTGGGGTGACGCGCCATCCAGCCCGGGAACTGGGCCGCGAGCATTTGCTCAACGGCCTGCGCGGCTTCGATTCGGGCCTTTGGCTTGCCCCATTCCTCACCCGGAAAAGGGGCCGGATTGGTGATGCGCCAGTAGTCCATGCGCTGCACCTGCGGATCGGCAGACAGCACGCGTTGCAGCTTGGTCGTTCCAGTGCGTGGCAGGCCGAGCACGATGATCGGCTTGACGATCTTCTCCTGCGGAATCTGCGGATGCACCTTGATATCGCGTACATAGCGCAAGCGGTTGACCAGCAGATTGATGATGCCGCCGTACACCATCATCTCGCCCATGGCATTGAGCTGGGCTTCCCTGGGCAGAGCCTCGACCAGAGTGCTCAGTCCGGTCATGAAATGACGATCACCAAAATCATCGAGACCCGCAGTGGCAGCGGCAGCGGCCAACAGACCATCCACGGTTTTCGGAAGTTGTGCGACCTCTGCGGGCGCGGATGACGCTGAGTCGGACATGGCTCGCTCCAATATTGCTGCTGGTTCTGGGATCAGCGAGGGGCGAGTCTTGCGCTGTGATCGCCTCAGGAATATCGAATTCATCCGCCAAGGCGGTTCAGAATCGTCCGTGACCGCTTGGTGGCCGGCCTACTATGTCAATATTGTCAGCAGAGAGCGCCTCCAGAAAGCGCCGCAGAGAGGAGGGTCAGCCCATGAATGATCTTGCAGTTCCGGCAATTGATGCCTATAGCCAAGCCTGCCGCAGCAGGCCCTCCGTCGTGCGCGACAGCCCCTCCCGCCGCAGGGTTGGCCTGTACGGCTGGCGAACCGGACCAACGAAAGAAGTTCATATTGCGAAGACACGAGAGCTGATTTTGTCGGTTCACCTTGGCGGAGCCAGGCGTGTTCGCGTCTTTACGGAAAACGGATTGAGCGATTCGTTCTCCAATCCTGGCGATATCACCCTGATTCCGGGTGGACAGGCTGTGAGTTACAAGACTGGCGGCGAAGTCGAGTTTGCGACTTTGCACTTCCCGCTGGATGGCTCGCCGTCGATGGACGACCGCGTGTGGGACACACTCTCTGAGGTGCAAGACTGCCTGTTTGCCCTGCACGATGAATACGCAGTATCTAGCGTCAAGACATTAATGAGGGCGTCCTTGAATACAGGAGACCCGGACAGCGTGGCGTACTCGGCATCTCTGTTTGACGCTTTGAGCTGGCACATTGCCCAAATCGTTAAAGAAAGCGCTGCCGAGCGGGTTCACTTGCGCAGCGTACTGACGTCAGCCAGCAACGGACCGAATTTTGATGAAGTCGCGCGACAGATCGAACTGCGGATTGCAGAGAAGCTGACGCTACAGGACCTGGCCGACGTTGCCGGTGTGAGTCGCTCGACTTTTGCGGAACGTTTCACTCAACAATTCGGCTGTTCGCCGCATCGCTACGTCACCCAGCGGCGCATCGAGAAGGCAAAGGTTCTTCTCAGAGAGGGACGCCTAAGTGTCGCCGACATCGCCTACGAAATTGGCTTCAGCGGTCAATCACATTTCTCGACAACCTTCAAAGCCATGACCGGACAGGTTCCGACGGCCTTCGCTGATATTGCCTCGGCAACAAGCTAAACGTCTTTTCACAGGCATAGTTTTCCAAGCCGTAGGCCAGGCCAGTGGCAGCTGAGCCCTGGGGCCGCAGAAGCATTCGAGGGGTAGCTAACGCTTCCAGACGGGCGCACCAACACACGCACCACCGCATACGACGAAGGCTATCTGCGTGCGCAACCAGTGGCTACCCGACTCCATGTTGAAGCTCTGATGCTCAGTCTTCGCGTGTGGCGCTGCGCATGGTGACCCACTCCTCGGCAGAAGTTGGATGAATGCCGATGGTGTCATCGAACTGCGCCTTGGTCGCGCCGGCCTTGAGTGCCACCGCAATGCCCTGAATCATTTCGCCGGCTTCCGGGCCCACCATGTGGGCGCCAAGGACCCGGTCCGTGTCTGCGTCAACGATCAGCTTCATGAACGTGCGTTCCTGATCGTCTGTCAGGGAGAGCTTCATGGGTCTGAAGCGGCTCTCGAATATGTTCAGGCGATGCCCCGATTCACGTGCCTTGTCTTCACTCAGCCCGACGGTGCCGATGGTAGGCAAGCTGAAAACAGCGGTTGGGATAAGCTCGTACTGCACCTGCCGATAGTCTTGCGGCTGAAACAGGCGGCGGGCGAGGGCCATGCCTTCTGCCAGTGCAACTGGCGTGAGCTGCACGCGCCCAATGACATCGCCCAGAGCGGATATGGCCGGGTCTGCAGTCTGAAACGCGTCGTCCACTTCTATGAAGCCGAGCTGGTCCAGCTTTACGGAAGTGTTGTCCAGCCCCAGGTTGTCCAGCATCGGTCGCCGGCCGGTGGCGTAGAAGATGCAATCTGCCTCCAGCTTGCGGCCGTCCTTCAGCGTGGCAGTGAGCGAGCCATCGTCCTGCTTGTCGATGCGTGAAATATCGGTGTTGAACCGCAGATCGATTCCCTTCTCCAGCATCTGGTCACGCAGATGCTCGCGAACACTGGTGTCAAAACCGCGGAGGAACAGGTCGCGCCGATACAGCTGCGTCACCTGTGCGCCCATGCCGTGGAAGATGGACGCAAATTCCACTGAGATATAGCCACCTCCGACGACGATGACACGTCGCGGAAGCTGGTCCAGGAAGAAGACCTCGTTGGACCCGATGGCATGCTCGCTGCCGGGGAATTCCGGGATGTGCGGCCAGCCTCCGGTAGCAATCAGGATATGTGCGGCACTGACGGTCTTGTCGCCCATCCGTACATGGTGGCTGTCCACCAGTTTTGCGTGTTCCTCGAATATCTCCACCTTGTTACTGACCAGCAGCTTGCGGTAGGCCTCGTTCAGACGTGAGATCTCACGATTCTTGTTGGTGATCAGGGTCGACCAGTCAAACACGGCCTCGCCGGTGGTCCAGCCGTAGCTGCGGGCGTTTTCAAAATCCTGCTGGTAGTGCGCGCTGTACACCATCAACTTCTTGGGTACGCAGCCAACATTGACACAGGTGCCGCCCAGATAACGGCTCTCTGCGATACCGACGCGGGCGCCCATCGAAGCTGAGAAACGCGCCGCGCGAACGCCACCGCTGCCGCCGCCAATAACAAAAAGATCGTAGTCGTATTTCATGGGGGTCCTTTATCAATGATGCTCTTGGCTTTGATTGAAGGGTCGCATAAGCGCGGACATGCGTTTGTGACGCTCTTCTTTCTCTGCCGATGCAAGTGACGCGCAGCTGCGATGAAATATTTCCCAATTATGGCCGGAAGCTTCGAACAGAGCTGAAAAGGCCGGGACCCATTCGTCATACAGGCCGAAGGGGAGCAGCGTTGCATTGTTCAGGTCCTGTGCAATCCATGCGGCGTAGGGATCTGCCCCGCTCCAATGTTCCTCGCGCAATGTCTGGTAATCGGTGCGCAACTGCGCAAACACGGCCTGTTTGCGTGCTCGCATGGTTGGCTCATCCAGTGGCATGGCATAGATCGACGCCAGGGACTTGCGGGCTTTGAGCACGAGTTGCGTGAACTGTCGGCTGCGCTCTCGCCCTTTTATCTCCGATTCTGATGATTGTGCCGTCGCGGAAAAGTAGCGACGCGCAGCTTCGAGTTCAACGAATCTCGCATAGGATTCATTGAATGCCGTGTCGTCCTTTACGTAGAGACGTTGATGGGCGAGTTCATGAAACAGGGTGCCAACCAGGACAACATCACTCCAGTGCATCATGGTGTTCAGCACGGGGTCGTCGAACCATCCGAGGGTAGAGAATGCAGGGACACCGCCGATATCCACATCGTAGCCTTCAGCGCGATAGCGTTGAGCCTGTTCCAGTGCCAGTGCCTCGCGGTAATAGCCGCGATAAGCGACACAGCCTGCGATGGGGAAGCAGGATTCGACGGGTTTCAGCGAGAATTCCGGTGTGGCCAGGACATTCCATAGTGCGTAGGGGCGTTGCAGGTCTGCGTAGTCCTGATAGCTGCCGTTATCGGGCAAGCGCAATTCCCGGACCGCGTACTGACGCGCCTCACGAATCAGCGCCAGCCGCTCGCGCAGACGCGCATCGCGTGAGTCATCCCTGATAACAGACTCGATTGGTTCCCGAGCCGCGAGCAGGCCAATTTGTCCGCGCGCCAGATGGCTGTAATAAGCCATCTGGGCGCAGCTGCTGAGCAGCAGCGTCGCGAGCGGTGCAAGTCCACGGATCACGTACGGGTCCACTTGAACATGCAGGCGCCCAGGCCAAGACACACGCCAGTCGTTAGGAGCAGGATCACGATGGGGTAGCCCAGATCCTGAATGCCGGCGCCATCCAGCATGATGCCGCGCGCCGCATTCAGAAGGTGTGTCAGCGGCAGGCATTCCGCCATCAACTGGACAAATCGGGGTGCGCCGTCGAGTGAAAAGAACACGCCGGACAGAATCATCATCGGCGCGCTCAGAATGTTGAGAAGGCCGCCGGAAATCTCCTCACTCGAGACGCGCGCGGCCACCAACAGGCCCATGGATGTGAGCGCCATGGCGCCCAACGCAGTGATCAGCAGAAGGTCCCAATAAGATCCGGCCATCTCGAAGTCCAGGAACAAGTCGCAGGCGACATACATCATCACCGTGGCCATCATCACCACGATCATGCGCGAGGCTATCTGTGCAGAGATGAACTCCATGGCCGTCAACGGCGTCGCCTGCAGGCGTTTCAAATGCCCGCTCTTGCGATAGCGCACGATGACAAAGCCTACACCCCATAGGCAGGAAAACATGATGTTCATGCCCAGAATTCCTGGCATGACCCAGTCCACGTACCGAACGGCGCGGCCAGAAACTTCCTGTCTCTGCAGGGGCGTCCCTGCGCTCGACATCAGAAGCGCCTCCAGTACTTGTCCCTTTCCGGATTCGGGATTGCGCCAGTAACGGGCAGGTGCCGTGCTCATGTCCAGCAACAAGTCGATGCGATGTCGCGCAATCTTGGCGATGGCCTTTTCGCGGTCTGGCTCGGCATGAAATTGAATCTGCCGGGTGTCGTCAAAAGGGAGCGTCTGCGTCGAGAGTTTTCCCTCGCTAATGACGCCCACCTTGAACAGCGGACGTGGCGGGCCAGAGAAAATAGCCGCGAAGCCCAGCACCATCAGGATAGGCACCACCAGATTCCAGGCCAGTGCCGGACGGTCGCGCAGGAACTCGACACTGCGTACCCAGCAGGCCGCGGCAAATCGACGCAAAGAGAACATCAGTTGCGCAGCTCCTTGCCGGTCAGTTCAAGAAAGAGATCGTCGAGAGAAGGCGGTCGTTGATGCAGTTGGCTCAGGTCGGTTCCTGCTGCAAGCAGCTCCGAGAGGACCGCGTTGACGTTCCGGGTGCGAATCTCGATGCCGCTCTCGCTGCTTCGCGTCGCGAAGGACCAGGGCTGCTCACTCAAACTGCCATGCGGAAGCGCCAATACCGTCTCGTTGAAGTGCTCAGCCAGCAACGCCTTGGGGGTGCCGCGCGCAATGAGCTTGCCATGATCCATGATGCCCACCTCATCGCACAGGGCGTAGGCTTCTTCCATGTAATGTGTGCTCATCACGATCGTGCGACCTTCTTTCTTGATGTCTGAAATCAGATTCCAGAAATTGCGTCGCGCCTGTGGATCAAGACCCGTGGTGGGTTCATCCAGAAAGAGCAGGGCAGGGTCGTTGATCAGTGCGATGGCAAGCAATGCGCGCTGGCGTTGTCCGCCCGAGAGTTCGCGGGTGTCGCGATCAAGAAATTCTTCGAGGCGGCATCGCTCGATCAGTTCTTCCATGGATCGCCGTCCGCTGTACAACTTGGCGAAGAAGCGCAGGTTCTCGCGGACAGTGATGAAGTCCTGCAGGGCGGTGGTCTGAAACTGGATGCCGATGTGTTCGCGATAAGCTTCATCCAGCGGCTTGCCGCGAAACAGGATGGTTCCTGAGTCAGGCGCGCAAAGCCTCTCCAGCATCTCAATCGTGGTGCTCTTGCCGGCACCATTGGGGCCAAGCAAACCAAAGCAGCTGCCCTCGGCAATATCCAGGCTCAGGCCGTCCACGGCGCGGACACCCGGATAGTGTTTGACCAGATCAATGGCCTGCAACAGTGCTTGCATAACTGATTGGGGACCTTGCAAGTAGATGAACGATGCGTCGACGGATCACGGCTGATCCGATCAGAGCAGGCACTAGTTTAGAGGGCCGAGATTTCCGCGGTGTTGCCCAAGCCCGTAACATCCTGTCATGCCGCCACGTTCCCCCGCTGTCGATACTGCGCTCAGCGCCCTGATCGGCGAAATTGAGGCCTGCACCATTTGTGCTGGGCAGCTTCCGCTGGGGCCGCGCCCGGTGGTCAGCTTGGGCGCCGAGGCCCGGGTGCTCATCATCGGACAGGCGCCGGGTACGCGCGTCCATGCCAGCGGGGTGCCTTGGAACGATGCCAGTGGCGCGCGTTTGCGAATGTGGATGCAGATCGATGCAGCCCGGTTCTACGATGCGAACCGAATCGCGATCATGCCCATGGGATTCTGCTATCCGGGGCGTGGGCGCAGTGGCGATCTGCCGCCGCGGCCGGAGTGTGCACCGCAGTGGCACGAACGCATATTGGCGCGCCTGCCCAATATCCGCCTGACTCTTCTGATCGGCCAGTACGCGCAGGCCCGCTACCTGCAGGATGGCAGCAGGAAGCTGGAAGACAATGTGCGTGATTACGCACGGCACTTGAGAGCCGGCTTGCTCCCGCTGCCGCATCCCAGTCCGCGAAACAGCTTGTGGATCAGACGCCGACCCTGGTTTGAAGAAGACGTCATCCCGGCGCTTCGCGCTGCGCTGTCGGCGGCGCTGGCGCAGCCTTGATGGCCGCAGCTTCTTAGTGCGTCGCCTCGCGTGGCGGTGAAGGCACGCGGAACCAGGCTGCGTACATCGCTGGCAGGAAGATTAGCGTCAATACAGTTGCGGCAATTAGGCCGCCCATGATCGCCACCGCCATCGGTCCGAAGAAGACGCTGCGGGACAAGGGGATCATCGCCAGGACTGCTGCCATTGCTGTCAGCGTGATCGGGCGGAATCGCCGCACTGTCGCTTCAATGACCGCTTCGAAAGGTGAGCGACCCTGTTCCAGATCCTGATTGATCTGATCGATCAGGATCACACTGTTGCGCATGATCATGCCGAACAGAGCGATGGTGCCGAGCATGGCAACAAAGCCGAAAGGATCATTGAAAAGCAGCAGGAAGACCGCCACGCCGATAATACCCAGCGGTGCAGTCAGGAATACCATTGTGGACAGCGAGACGCTCTTGAGCTGCATCATCAGGATGGTGAACACCGTGATGACCAGAATAGGCATTTGCACGTTGACGCTGTCCTGGCCGGACGCCGCGTCCTCCACGGTGCCGCCCACCTCAATGCTGTAGCCCGGTGGCAGCTGCGCCCGAATCTTCTCGATCTCCGGTGCCAACTGGGCAACGACGGTTGGCGGCTGGATATCCGGGTAGATATCGGCGCGTGCGGTGATGGTGGGTATCCGGTCGCGTCGCCACAGGATTCCGTCTTCGAAGTCGAAGGAAATATTGGCAATCTGCGCCAGCGGGATGTTGCCGCCATTGGCTGAAGGTATAGACAGACTGGACAGCAACTCGAGGTGTTCGCGCTCATGTGGCGGCCCGCGCATCACAACCGCGATCAGCTCATTGTCTTCACGATAGTGCGTCAGCGTGGTGCCATTGATAGCCGTTTCCAGCAGCTGCGAGAGGGTTTCGGTGCTGACACCGAGGCTGCGAGCGCGGTCCTGATCAATGTCCAGCTTGATGATCTTGGACGGCTCTGCAGTATCCAGGTGAACGCCGTCGGTGTAGACATTGGCGCGCAGCAATTCCTCAATCTTGTGCGCGTGCTCGCGTGCCACGTCTCGATCTGGGCCGGAAACACGGTACTGAAGCACGTAGCCAACCGGTGGTCCGTTCTCCAGGCGATTAATCCGCCAGCGCAGATGGCTGAACTCGCGCGGGAGAATCTCCAGCAGTTCTGCGCGAATGTCCTCGCGTGCTTGCAGGCTCTCGGTATTGAGCACGAACTGGGCAAAGCTCGCGGCCGGCAACTGTTGATCCAGCGGCAGGACAAAACGCGGTGCGCCGCTACCGATGTAGGCGACGTAACTTTCAAGCCCTTCAATGTCTTCGAGGATGCCTTCGAGCTTGTGAGCCGAAGCCTCGGTATCAAAAGTAGACGCGCCTTCTGGTAGTTTGAGATCAACCAGAAGCTCAAGGCGTGTCGATGAGGGGAAAAACTGCTGCTGCACGGTTGAAAACAGAAATACGCTGACCACAAACGTGGCGAGTGTTGCTGCAATGGTGAGCCAGCGGTGACGCACGCAGGTTTCAAGAAAGCGCCGGAAGCGGTTGTAGAAAGGGGTGTGATACACCGCGTGCTCATCGTGTGCAGCACCGTCTTCGGATAGCCCTTTCTCAGGAAGAATCTTGTACCCCAGCAGGGGCACGAAGATGACTGCGGCCACCCAGGACAGCAGCAGTGACAGCGATACCACCTGGAAGATCGAGATGGTGTACTCGCCGACGCTGCTCTGCGCCAGTGCGATCGGCAGAAATCCGGCGGCAGTAACGAGGGTGCCGCTGAGCATCGGGAACGCAGTGCTCGAATACATGAAAGCAGCAGCCTTGACCCTGTCGTAACCCTGCTCCAGTTTCACCGCCATCATCTCCACCGCGATGATGGCATCGTCTACGAGCAGGCCCAGAGCAATCACCAGGGCGCCCAACGAGATCTTGTGCAAGCCGATATCGAAGAGCTTCATGACCGCGAAGGTCATGGCCAGCACGAGGGGAATCGAGAGCGCGACGACCAGACCAGTGCGCACGCCCAGCGACAGGAAGCAGACGGCTAGCACGATGATGACAGCCTCGGTCAGCACCTTGATGAACTCGTTGATGCCGCGCGTCACGGCGCGCGGCTGATCGGCCACGCGAGACAGACTCATGCCCAGGGGGACTTCGCCATTGAGTTTGTCGAAGGCCTGGTCGAGCTGCTTGCCAAGGCGAATGATGTCGCCGCCTTTTTCCATCGACACGGCGATGCCAATGGCCGTCTCGCCGTTGAAGCGCATGCGCGGTGCAGGCGGGTCCTGATAGCCACGATAAATCTGTGCGACGTCGCCGAGGCGGAAAGTGCGCCCTTCCCAGGTGATGGGGACATTTCGCAGCTGTTCCAGCGAATTCAATCCGCCGTCGACGCGCAGATAGATTTTGTCGGTTGCGGTATCAAAGTCGCCCGCTGGCGTGATGTTGTTCTGGTGAGCCAGCGTCTCGGCGATCAGGGTTGGCGGAATGCCGAGCTGGTCGCGCCGCGTATTCGCTACATCAATGTAGAAGCGCTCTTCCTGCAGGCCAATGAATTCCACCTTTGCCACGTCATTAACACGCAAGAGGCGTTCGCGAATCTGGTCTGCGTAATCCTTGAGTTCGTCGTAGCTGAAATGCTCACCCTGCAAGGCGTAGATGTTGCCGAAGGTGTCGCCAAACTCGTCATCAAAAGCCGGGCCAATCACCCCAGCGGGCAGGGTGTGGCGAATATCGCTGATCTTCTTGCGAACTTCGTAGTAGTTGTTCGGCATCGACTCTGCCGGAAGGTCTTCGCGGAAGAGCACGAAAACCTGTGATTCGCCGGGGCGCGAGTAGGAGCGCAGGAAGTCCAGCGAATTCAGCTCCTGAAGCTTTTCCTCGATCTTGTCGGTCACCAGCCGGTCCACTTCGTCGGGTGTCGCACCCGGCCAAATGGTGCGGACCACCATCACGCGGAAGGTAAACGGGGGGTCTTCGGACTGGCCCAAATTGAAGTAGCCCCAGACGCCCAGCACGCCAAGCAGCACCATGAGGTAGGTCACCAGTGGGCGATTGCTCAGAGCCCACTCGCTGAGATTTACTCTGGACATGGCCTTGTCTCAGAGCGCAACGGGTTTGCTGCGATCAATCGGACGCACCGGCATGTCTTTGCGCAAGAGATTCACGCCCGCGGTGACCAGTTGATCCGAGCTCGATATGCCGCCAGTAACGATGACCGCCTCTTCCAGATACTGCACCACGGTCACAGGCACCGGCTGCGCCAGTCCCTCCTGGGTGACGCGCCACACCACGGCCTGGTTGTCGTCGACCGCGCCCAGTGCCGTGCCCGGCAGCTGGAACAGCTGATCATTGCTGCTGCCCAGCGCCAGAACGGATGCAGTTGCTCCCAGTGCGACATCGGCGTCCGGGGCCATCAGGGTGACGCGGGCTTCGTGGGTGCGTGTTGTCCGGTCGGCTTGCGGCGTGATGTCTCGAATCTTGGCGGGGTAGGGCTTGCCGGGTTGGCTGTAGATTTCGATCAGCAACTGGCCGGCTGATTTCAGGGCTTCGACGCGACCTTCGGGGACGGAAATCTGCACTTCGCGCTCGCCGTCCGCAGCGAAATGAACAACAGGCTGGCCCGCCGCGACAACATTGCCGACTTCAGCGTATACCTGAGTGATCACGCCGTCTCTGTCGGCCCGCAGTTTTGTGTAGGCCGACTGATTCTGCGCCAGCGACAACTGTGAACGGGCCTGCTTTTCGCGCGCCTGGGCGGCCAGCAGGGTATTGGTGCGCAGGTCTACGGCCGACTGCCCGACGTGGCCCTTGGCCTTGAGGTCGCGGTAGCGCTGTTCTTCGTTGCGCGCCAGCGTGACATCGGATTCGGCGGCGGCCAGCGCGGCACGGGCAGCGCTGAGATTGAGCTGCGCATCATCAGGATCGAGTTCGGCAATGACGTCGCCGCGCTTAACCCGGGAGCCCAGCTCCACGAGGCGTCGGGAAATCTTGCCGGGCACTCGGAAGGACAGATCAGCCTCATTACGCGCACGCAGCGTGCCGGGAAACGATTCCGCACCGGCAGGACCGCTGAGGGTCTGCGGGTTCTCGACCACCACCAGACGCGGGCCCTTCTCCACCGGCGCGGGCTTCTCGCAAGCGCCGAGCAGCCCGGCGGCGATCAGCACGACGATGCAACTCTGGCGGTGGAGGTTCATTCTGGGCCCCTGCGACGGAATCAATTGGTGATTTACTGAACTGGATAGTACATTTAATCACTGATGAATATGAATAAGACGAAATTGCCCAATGCATCGGATATCGACGGTGACGATGCGCAGCCGGTAGCAGGCAGCGCACGCGGGCGTCCAAAGGACCTTGAAAAGCGGGCGGCGATTCTCTCCGCGGCAACCGACTTGTTCACCGCGCGCGGACTCAACGGCGTCAGCATGGAAGCCGTTGCCCGAGCGGCCGGAGTCTCAAAAATTACAGTCTATAGCCATTTTCGCAGCAAGGACGAGCTATTCCGGGAGACGGTTTTCGCCAAGTGCAGGCAGCACTGGCCTGAGGCGCTGTTTGATGTGGGCAAGGCCACACCTCTGGAGACGCGATTGCGGCGCATTGCCACCGGTTTTCACGACCTTGTATTTGGCAGCGAAGTCCTCGACATGTATCGCCTGATGGCAGCGCAGTCCAGTGGCCCCAGCCGCTTCGGGCGCTTGTTCTGGCAATCCGGACCTGAACTCACCATGTCGCGATTCGCGGCAATTTTGGAGGCGGCGCACAAAGCCGGAGAACTCGAGGTACCTGACCCGGTTCGTGCAGCTACGCACTTCTTCATTCTCCTGAAGGGCGACTTTCACATCAAATGTCTGGTGGGCGCGGCGCAGGCGCCGAGTCGGGCAATGCGCCAGCGCCACGCTGAGGATGTGATTGCCCTGTTTCTGAAGGCCTATGCGCCAACTAAGCCGGGACAGGCGAGATCAGGTTGATGAAGGCCTGAAGTGCCGGACTGGACCAAATGCCCTTGCGCAGAATGCGATAGAGCGGCCGGTGAATTCTCAGGCCCTTGATCGGCACCTGAACCAGACTGCTGGATTCGAGTTCGCTGCGTACGGCCGTCACTGAAAGAATCGCTGCGCCAATGCCGGTGACAGCTGTGCGCTTGATCGCCTCTGTGCTGGCCAGCGTCATGCAAGGTCTGAGTGTGATGCCTTTCTCCGACAAGGCCTTTTCAGTCACGCTGCGGGTGCCTGACCCCGTTTCATGCATCAGGATGTCGTGCTGCGCCAGCTGGCTGGGCGACACTTGCTTTGCGCCTGCCAGTGCATGGTCCGGCGCAACGATGAGAATCAGTTCATCACGATCGAACACCTGATACTCAAGCAGGTCACTGCCGATGATGCCTTCGGCAAAACCGATATCAATTTCACCGGCGATGAGCCTGGATTCGATGGTCGCCGTGTTCTCCACGTGCAGTGCAATTTCCACATCAGCGAACTCCCGGCGAAACCGGGCCAGCAGCGGTGGCATGAGATAAGCGCCGACTGTCCTGCTGGCGCCGATTTGCAGACGGCCACGCACGCCCATCTTGAGATCGCGGATGGCCGCCTCGGCCTCTTTCTCGGTGGCAATCAGGCGGTCCGCATGAGTCTGTAGCAAGCGGCCTGCATCGGTCAGGCGTACGCCGCGCGGCAGGCGATCAAACAGGCTCAGGCCCAGGCTTGATTCGAATTCGGCCAGCTGCTTGGACACGGCGGACTGACTGATCCTGAGTTTGCGCGCGCCGGCGCTGACGCTGCCGGCCTGCGCCACGGCCTGAAAAATACTGAGGTGATTGAGATTCAAGTGGCGTAGTATAGATATGCAGAAAATATATGCAGTGTATGAAAACAATCTATTTTATTTATATCACAAACTGCCGTAGCCTTGCCGGCTTGTTCGGCTCATCCGCAATCCGCGCAGCCATCTGGAGACCACGGCACACATGAATCAAGACGCAAAAAAGTCGGCGTCCGCGACCACCCTGACGCATCTGCAGCGACTCGAAGCCGAGTCGATTCACATCATGCGCGAGGTGATCTCCGAATCTGAAAAGCCGGTGATGCTCTACTCGGTAGGCAAGGACAGTGCGGTCATGCTGCACCTTGCGCGCAAGGCTTTTTATCCTTCACCGCCGCCGTTCCCGCTGTTGCACGTGGACACCACGTGGAAGTTCAAGGCGATGTACGAGCTGCGTAACAAGATGGCCAAGGAAAGCGGCATGGAGCTTCTGGTCTACCAGAACCCGGAAGCTATCGAACGCGGGATCAATCCCTTCGATCATGGTTCGCTGCACACCGACATGTGGAAAACCGAGGGTCTGAAGCAGGCCCTGACCAAGTACGGTTTTGACGTGGCTTTCGGCGGTGCGCGACGTGACGAAGAGAAATCACGTGCCAAGGAACGCATCTTCTCATTCCGCTCGGCCAGCCATCGCTGGGACGGCAAGAGTCAGCGCCCGGAGCTGTGGAATCTTTACAACGCACGCAAGGCCAAAGGCGAGAGCATTCGCGTGTTTCCGATCTCCAACTGGACGGAGCTGGATATCTGGCAGTACATCCATCTCGAGAATATTCCTATCGTGCCGCTGTATCTGTCGCAGGAGCGACCCACTGTCGAACGCGACGGCTTGCTCCTCATGGTTGATGACGATCGCTTCCCGCTGAAGCCGGGTGAGGAGCCGGTGATGCGCTCGATCCGTTTCCGCACACTGGGTTGTTACCCGCTGACGGGCGCGGTGGAGAGCAAGGCCGCAACGCTGCCTGAGGTTATTCAGGAAATGCTGCTGACCACCACATCAGAGCGACAGGGCCGCGCCATTGATCATGATCAGGCCGCGAGCATGGAAAAGAAAAAACAGGAAGGATATTTCTGATGACGGACACTCAGGAACAACAGAGCAGCTATCAGACCGATGCACTGATTGCCGCTGATATCAACGAATATCTGGTTCGCCATCAGCACAAGAGCCTGCTGCGCTTCATCACCTGCGGCAGCGTGGACGATGGCAAATCAACCTTGATTGGCCGCCTGCTTTACGACTCGAAGATGATCTTTGAGGATCAGTTGGCTGCATTGGAAGCGGATTCCAAGCGTGACGGCACACAGGGCGAAGAAATTGATTTTGCCTTGCTGGTGGATGGCTTGGCTGCGGAACGCGAGCAGGGCATCACCATCGATGTGGCCTACCGCTTCTTCTCCACGGAGAAGCGCAAGTTCATCGTCGCGGACACACCGGGGCACGAGCAGTACACGCGCAACATGGTCACCGGTGCTTCCACCGCCGACCTCGCCATCATCCTGATCGACGCTCGCAAGGGCGTGCTGACGCAGACCCGTCGTCACTCCTATCTTGCGCACCTGATCGGCATTCGCAACATCGTGCTGGCCGTCAACAAGATGGATCTGGTGGATTACGACCAGAAGCGTTACGAGGATATCGTTGCGGACTACCGCAGCTTTGCCTCGAGCATTGGCATCGAGTCTTTCACACCCATGCCGATCTCCGGATTCAAAGGTGACAACATCACCGGTGCCTCCGAAAACACGCCGTGGTACACCGGCCCAAGTCTGATCCACCATCTGGAAACGGTTTCACTGGATGCCACGGTTGATCAGGCCAAGCCTTTTCGCATGGCGGTGCAGTGGGTCAACCGTCCCAATCTCGATTTCCGAGGTTTTTCGGGACTGATTTCTTCCGGTCAGGTCAGTCCTGGCGATGCCATTCGCGTCCTGCCCAGCGGCAAGACCAGCACCATCAGCCGCATCTCCACATTTGACGGCGATCTGGATCGGGCGGTTGCCGGCCAGTCGGTGACGCTGTGCTTTGCCGACGAGATTGATTGCTCACGCGGTGACGTGATCACGCAGGCCGATGCCCCAACCGAGGTGGCCGACCAATTTGAATCCACCCTGGTCTGGATGTCTGAAGAGGACCTGATCCCGGGTCGTCCGTACTGGCTCAAGATTGGTGCGCAGACGGTGACGGCAACGGTGCAGGCGCCGAAGCATCAGATCAACATCAACACGCTGGAACAGCTGGCGGTCAAGACGCTCGATCTCAATGCGATTGGCGTGGCCAATATCACCATTGATCGCTCCATACCTTTCGAGCCATACGAAGCCGATCACAGTCTTGGCGGATTTATCCTGATCGACAAGATCACCAACAGCACGGTTGCAGCGGGCATGCTGCACTTCAGTCTGCGCCGCGCTCAGAACGTGCATTGGCAGGCGCTGGATGTCAGCCGGGACGTGCGTGCAGGTCTGAAACATCAGAAGCCTGCCGTGCTCTGGTTTACCGGGCTCAGCGGTGCTGGAAAATCCACCATTGCCAATCTGGTAGAGAAGAAGCTGTCACATCTGGGCCGACACACCTTCCTGCTCGACGGCGACAACGTGCGCCACGGTCTGAACAAGGATCTTGGATTCACCCAGGCTGACCGCATCGAGAACATTCGCCGCATTGGCGAAGTCGCAAAACTGATGACCGACGCCGGCTTGATTGTGTTGACGGCCTTCATCTCTCCGTTCCGGGCGGAGCGCGACATGGTTCGCCAGATGCTGCCAGAGGGAGAGTTCATCGAGGTGTTTATCGATGCACCGCTGGAAGAAGCCGAGGCACGCGATGTGAAGGGGCTCTACAAGAAGGCGCGTAGTGGCGAGCTGAAAAACTTCACTGGCATTGACTCGCCGTATGAAGCGCCAGAGCAGCCGGAGATTCGCATCAACACCATGAGTACATCGGCTGAAGAAGCGGCAGAGCAGATTGTTCGGCAGTTGCTCAGCGACAGCTGATTGATCTCAATCTGAGTGATCCGGGTGTCAGCGGTCTCAATGTCGCAGCATGGCCTGCGCGGCATTGCGACCGCAGGCACCCATCACGCCACCGCCCGGATGGGTTGCTGCGCCACATAGAAACAGCCCCTTGATGGGCGTGGCGTAGTCACTCCAGCCCGGAACCGGCCTCAGGCTGAAAAGCTGGTGCAGTGGCATGGCGCCCTGAAAAATGTTGCCGCCGGTAAGCCCGAAGCGTTGTTCAATGTCGGGCGGTGCCAGAATCTGCCGGTGCAGGACGCTGGCCGAAAAATTGGGCGCGTAAGCGTTGATCTGCTGGATGCAGCGATCTGCAAACTCTTCGCGCAGGCTGGCCCAATCTCCACTGGCGGGTGAGTAAGGCGCGTATTGCACAAACAGATTCACGATGTGATGCCCTAGCGGCGCGAGGCTGTCGTCCACGCTGCTGGGGATCACCATTTCAATGATCGGCTTCTCGCTGGGCAGACCGCGCCGTGCGTCTTCGTAAGCGCGCTCGATATCCTCCGGCAGAGAATTGATATGAATCGTGCCGCGGTGCTCGGGCCCCACAGCGCCGTGGCGGTCCGGCATGCATGAAAAGGCCGGCAGCTCAGATACAGCCAGATTGATCTTGACCGAAGCGCTGGAGTAGTCGATGCGCTGAACAGCTCTCATGAAATTCGCGGGCAAATGCCGTGCGTCGGTGAGCTTGTTGAACGTGACCTGCGCGCTTGCGTTGGACGCGACTTGCCTGGCTTGAATGATTTCGCCGCTTTGCAAGCGAACGCCGTTAGCGTTGCCGCCGTCATCGACCAGGATCTCTGCCACGTCCGCGTTGCATCGAATCTCCACGCCCACGGACACGGCGGAGCGGGCCATCGCCTGGGTGAGTGCGCCCATGCCGCCGCGCACGTAGCCCCATACCCCGCGCGCACCACCTGCCATGCCCATGACGTGATGCAGCAGCACGTAACCGGTGCCCGCAGCGCTGGGCGGTGCGAAAGTGCCGATGACAGCATCGGTGGCAAGCGTCCCCTTGAGTTGCGGCGATTCAAACCAGCGATCCAGCACCGGCGTGGCGGGGCCGGTGAGAATTTCAATGGCTTCGGGCAGGTCTTCGCCCAGTTTCTTGAGCGCCTTGTACAGCGAGCGGCCACGGCCAAAATTGCGCAGGCGATCCATCCAGCTCAGTCGACGCCACTGCGGCGGTAGCGGCAGCAGGTCAGGTGGCGTATCCATCATCGCCGGTTCCAATAGCGTGGCGATGCGCGTCAGCAAGGCTTCATAACGCGAATAGGCCTTCGCATCGGCGCCTGAGAACTTCGAGATCTGCTCATGGTTGCTGGCCGCGTCCGGGCCGAGCATTAAATGACGTCCATCACTGAACGGCGTGAACGAGGACGGGTTTCTGGACAAGACTTCATAGCCAAAATCCTTGAGTCGCAGTTCGCGTTCAATTTCTGGCAGCAACAGGCTCACCACATAGGACGCGGTGGAACTGCGATAGCCGGGTGCAATCTCTTCGGTGATGGCTGCGCCGCCGACGATCTCGCGCCGCTCGAGGACCAGAACTTTTCTGCCCGCCTTCGCAAGATAGGCAGCGCAGACCAGGCCATTGTGTCCGCCGCCGATAATCAGATTGTCGTAGGTCTGTGCCATTCAGGGCGCATTATGAGCCCATGCAGGGCGTATAGTCGGGCCGATACCGAGCGCCAGCTCTCATGCACTGAGTGAGAATATGTGCGCGATGAAGACAATCTATGCCGCCCAATCGGAGTTGATGCCAGCACTGATTGAGGCCTACCGTAAAGCGATCTATCGCATCGAGGTTGGCGAGCAGCCTTTTGATCTGCGGGTGGATCAACTCAGTTCCGGGCTGTCTGCTCTCATGCAGCAACGTGAGGTCCATTGCTGTGGTTTGGTCACGGCGTCTAATCCGCGCGGACAAGTGCGCGATGAGGCAGATAATGCACGGCGACATCATCACCTGCTGAGGTGCGTCGATGCCTTGGGCTATGCCCATCTCACTGCTTGGGGGCTTGATCCCGATGAGCGCTGGCCTGACGAGCAGAGCCTTCTAATTCTAGGCATTCCAAGGCCCGCGGCCTGCGAGCTTGCCGCAGAATTTGAGCAAAACGCCTTGCTCTGGATGACTGGCGAGGCTATCCCCAGGCTGATACTGCTGCGCTGAACACAAAAAAGCGGGGCCTGATTTCAGGCCCCGCTGATGATTCTGGTCAAGCCTCAGAAATGAGGCTTATCCGGCGAATCCTTGTAGCGGCTCACACTTTCCACAATCGCCTTCTTGGCGTCCTGCGGGCCGTGCCAGCCTTTGACCTTGACCCACTTGCCCTTTTCCAGATCCTTGTAGTGCTCAAAGAAATGGGCAATCTGGTCGCGCGCCAGCTCGGGCAATTCGCGGACGGTGCTGATTCCGCTGTAGAGGCGGCTGATCTTGTCGCAGGGCACCACCACAAGCTTCTCGTCGAGGCCTGCCTCATCTTCCATTTCCAGCATGCCGATGGGACGGCAGTTGATGATGGAACCCGGGATCAGCTGCATGGGCATCATGACCAAGGCGTCGATAGGGTCGCCATCACCGCTGATGGTGTGTGGCACGTAACCGTAATTGCAGGGGTAGCGCATGGGGGTGGTGAGCAGACGGTCTACAAAAATGGCGCCTGATTCCTTGTCCACTTCGTACTTGACCGGCTCGCTGTTCATCGGGATTTCGATGACAACATTAACGTCGTCGGGGACGTTCTTTCCGGTGGGGACAAGATCCAAAGACATAGTGACTCCCTGCATGAGGTCGTGAATAAGGGGCGCGGATTATAGCGGTGCGGGGGGTGGTTGTGCAGCGCAGCAAAGGAAAGGCTTCCGGTTTCGCAGACTTCTGGCGCCGCACGCGCGGCGAGAGTGCAAAGCAAAAGCGGTGTCCGGAAAGCGAATTCGGTTTCGTGCCGGTGCTATCTTTCCAACTCAGTTTGGCGCGTCCAGGCGGGACATGATGACCCGGTAGAGCCAGCACGAAATTCTCCTCGCATCCTTGAATTTGTCTGCGGATGAGTCCGCTGTCACCTTGGCGAAATCAAGCCTGACCGGCGTGGCCCCGACTGGCATGTACTGGACAGATCGCCGCCATCGCCCTGGAAGGAAAAGTAGGCGCGGGTGATAGCAGCGCGGCCAAAGGCGCGTCCGGATTTTCTGCTGTAAATGTCGAGCGCAAGCAGAGCCTGAGCCCTAGAATGGAAGCGTTCTCCTTCTGACCGAATAACCGCACATGAGCGACTCCGAAACCGAGCATCACCTGGCATTGCGCAACCTCAAGGAGGATGACTACGCCGATATCAAGTCGATGATGGATCTGATCTATCCACAGCTTGGCGGTGCGTGGCCGCGGCACAAGTTCCGCTCGCAGATTCGAACCTTTCCGGAAGGGCAGATTTGCATAGAGGACAAGGGCACGGTGGTGGCGTGCGCATTGGCGGTCATCGTTGATTACGACAAGTTCGGCGACAAACACACTTACGATGAGATTACGGGCGACGCCTATCTCTCTACGCACGATCCGAAGGGAGACGTGTTGTACGGTGTGGATGTTTTCGTGCATCCCGAATACCGGGATTTGCGGCTGGGGCGGCGTCTCTATGAAGCGCGCAAGGATCTGTGCCGTAATCTGAATCTGCGTGCCATTGTTGCGGGCGGGCGAATTCCCAATTACAGCAAGCATGCGTCGGAGATGTCGCCGCAGGAATACCTGGAGAAAGTGAAGTCAAAAGATTTATACGACCCCACGCTTTCTTTCCAGCTTTCCAATGGCTTTGAGGTCACGCAGATTCTCAAGGCCTACCTGCCCGAGGACAAAGAGTCTCGTGGTTACGCCACCTTGCTCCAGTGGCACAACATTGATTACGACGCTGAAGTTGCACCGCTGATTGGCGGGCCCAAGTCCACGGTTCGTGTGGGATGCGTGCAGTGGCAGATGCGCTTCTTCAAGGACGTGAAAGAGCTATTGCAGCAGGTTGAGTACTTTGTGGATGCGCTGTCGGATTACAAATGCGACGTTGCCCTGTTTCCGGAGTTCTTCAATGCGCCGCTCATGGGGTTGTCCAAGGAGCGCAATCCGGTGGATGCGGTCTGGCATCTGGCCGGGTACTCCAGCGAAATTATTTCGGAGGTATCGAGGCTGGCGGTTTCGTACAACATCAACGTCATCGCGGGTTCAGTGCCCGTAATTGAAGACGATGAGTTGTACAACGTGGCGTACCTCTGCCGGCGCGACGGAACCGTCGAGAGTCAGTACAAGATTCATCCGACGCCGCACGAGAAGAAGGACTGGGTGATGCAGGGTGGTGATGCGCTGCGCTGCTTCGAGACGGACTTTGGCCGTATTGGCGTGCTGATCTGCTACGACGTGGAGTTCCCCGAACTGGCGCGGATCCTGTCAGAGCATGAAATGCAGATGCTGTTCGTGCCGTTCTGGACCGACACCAAGAATGGATATCTGCGAGTGAGGCGCTGCGCACAGGCGCGGGCCATCGAGAACGAGTGCTACGTGGTCATCGCGGGCAGCGTCGGCAACTTGCCGATGGTGGATAACGTGGATATCCAGTACGCGCAGACGGCTGTGTTTTCGCCTTCTGATTTCGCGTTTCCACATGACGCGGTCATTGCGGAAACCACACCCAACACCGAGATGACCCTGATTGCAGACCTTGACCTCACACGGCTCAAGACCCTGCAGAATGAAGGCTCAGTGCGTAACTATCTGGATAGGCGACGAGACTTGTATCGGGTTGAGTGGATCGGCACCGAGAAAATCATGAAGTAGATGAATATGCATAAAGTTGCATAGAAAAATAATTGCATATAGGCTGGCTCCACATTCCACTCAATATGGGGCTAGCTTCCGTGTCTCTTCCTGAAATTCTTCGGCCGACAAGTGGCCTGCGTCTGCCGGTGGTGGCTTCGCCACTGTTCATTATTTCCAATCCCGATCTGGTCATTGCCCAGTGCAAGGCCGGTGTGGTGGGTTCGTTCCCGGCCTTGAATGCGCGTCCCGCCGAAGAGCTGGAAGTCTGGTTGAAGAAGATCACCGAGGAATTGGACCGCTATAACCAGGCCAACCCGGACCAGCCTGCGGCACCGTATGCGGTCAACCAGATCGTCCATGGCTCCAATGATCGTCTCCAGCACGATCTGGACATGTGCGTGAAGTACAAGGTGCCCATCGTGATTACCTCACTGGGCGCTCGGGTTGAACTCAACGAGGCGGTGCACTCTTATGGCGGCATTACGCTGCACGACATCATCAACAACCGCTTTGCCAAGAAAGCCATCGAGAAAGGCGCTGACGGACTCATCGCTGTGGCAGCCGGTGCTGGTGGCCACGCGGGAACCACATCGCCCCTGGCCTTGATTCAGGAAATTCGCGAGTGGTTCGACGGCCCGCTGTTGTTGTCCGGCGCAATCTCCACCGGCGACGGCATTCTGGCGGCGCAGGCGATGGGCGCGGACCTGGCGTATATCGGCTCAGCCTTCATCGCAACAGAAGAAGCCAATGCTGCTCAGGGCTACAAGCAGGCGATTGCTGATTGCGCGTCCAGCGACATTGTTTATTCAAACCTGTTCACCGGTGTTCACGGCAACTACTTGCGCCCCTCGATCATCGCGGCGGGCATGGACCCCGACAACCTGCCGGAGTCTGATCCAAGCAAGATGGATTTCGGTTCCGGTGGCAATGAATCCAAGAAGGCGTGGCGCGATATCTGGGGTTGTGGTCAGGGCATTGGCGGCGTGAAAGACGTGGTCAGCACGAGTGAGCGTGTCGCTCAGTTGGCGGCGCAATATGCGGCCGCACGTGAGCGCATTGCCAAGCTCGCCGCCTGATTGAGACGACTTGAATGGCTTTGTCGCACGCCATCCTGGTGACCTTGCTGGACAAGCCGCAAACCGGGTACGACCTGGGGAAGCGGTTTGACCAGACCGTCGGTTTTTTCTGGCGAGCCAGTCACCAGCAGATCTACTCCGAACTGCACAAGATGGCAAATTGCGGTTGGGTCTCGGGCCAGGCGGTTGAACAGAGTGCCCGGCCCAATCGCATCGTGTATGAAATTACCGAGGCAGGGCGACAGACCGTGCAGGCATGGGCGAGGGAAGACTCGCCCGCCCCTTCGGTGAAGGAAGAACTGCTGGTCAAGCTGTTTGCCTTGGGCACGGTAGACAAGAAAGTCATGGTTGAACGAATCGAGCACCGGCTAGAAGAGCATCGCGGGCGTCTCGTGCACTACCGCGAAGTCATGGCAAAACATTATCCGAAGCCTGACAAGCTCACGGCCAATCGACGTGGCCGCTACCTCGGATTGCGGATGGGCATCCTCTCAGAAGAAACAGGTATTCGTTGGTGTGAAGAGGCCTTGCTGGCACTTAGTTAGCGGCTGGTTACAAATCGCCAGGCTGCGGCGCACCTTGCCGCCGCGTATGGCGAACGCACAAATAGGATCCGGGTATGACGCAAGGGAGCGAATGGCAGGTTTTGCGCCATTGCTGCGGAAACGGGATGGCCGCTATCGGCGGTTCCAATTCGGTCGCACCGCCGCCCTCAGGTCACTGGATATCGGTCCGGTACGTGCCAATGACTGACGGCCGCGACCGTCCGCTATCAAGCAGGGTCCCTCTGCGACTCTGTCGCTTCGCCGACGTCAAAACTCCCAGCCCTCTGCTTCCATGAAGCCTTCGAGATCCAGATAGGGGACCTTGAAGTGTTCGCAAATATTCGGGATTTTTACCGCATTGGGCTTGAAGCGCTCCATCGTCACAACAGTTCCGCCAATGGCGTGGGCCCGCGCGATGATGAATGCATCTGCATTGCGACCGCCCTTGATGAGCTTCTGTTTTTCTATGTTGGCCTGGAAATGCGGCACAGCATAAATCTTTGCGACGAAAGCGCCCTCATTTGCATCTGGCGTCGTAAAGATCTTGGCATTCGTTGTGGCCCACTCGGTGTCCGCGCCAGGTACTCCATTGTGTAACTCATGGTAAGCCTCACGCGTTGATGTGATCTTTCCATCCGCCACAAGCTGGTCAAACGCTTCCCAAAGCGAAACAAAGCGCTTCCGGTAGTAATTTTTGTGCAGGTTAGAAATGACGTTAGTGTCCAGAACGTACATCAGAGGCCGCCCCCCGCGAACTTCTCTGCGAAGGCAGGCAGGTTCTTCGGCTTGAGGTTCAGGTATTCGGCGAGCTGCACGCGATCAAATCGGCGCTGGTAGTACCTAGTAAAAGCCAGATCGATGTAGCGCTGACCGAGGTACGCGTGGTGACTGTTGTAGTAATTTCCCGAGGACTCGGCATTCTTTGACTTCATCTGTGCGGACCAGTCAGCGGCGGCGGCCCCGTACTCATCGGTGTCGATCAGGCCTCGATCGAGGAACTTCCTATAGACCACTTCTCGACTGACGCAAAAATGCTCAGCAAGCTGAGATGCTAGCTGTCTACTGATCATGACGCCCTTGATCATCTTGTCGAGCAAGTCGTCTGGAACCAAGACGCGAGCGGCCAAACCGTTGCAGATGACCTCGATTCTCTGCTCATCGTCCCCCAGGTGAGGAAGGAACTGATCATCGAGAATGTCGACGCCGCTCGTATGGAAGAGCAAGTGTCCTAGCTCATGGAAAAGAGTAAATATCTGTCGCGATTTTGCCGAGCTGTTGTTGATGTAGATGACCGGAAATTCATCATCGTAGATACAGAAACCGAAGTAGTTTGGTGCGCGAAACGCGTCCTTAAACACGTAGACGCCAGCCTTGGTCGCAAATACCTCTCGCCACTTATCGAGAGCTTCATCCACACTCCTCCAGCTCGTTTGCTCGTCGATACTGACGCCTAAATATTCGCGTACTTCAGCAGCAATACGGTCTAGAGTGGCATTCGTCGAAAATTTAAGGTCGCGACAGATAACTCGGCCCGCCGGATTTTTCCCATCATTCAGTTCGGCAAGGTTGATCTGCATGGCTTGAGCACGACGAAGAAAAAGTCGCACCAAGCGCGGAATTGCGGCGAAGTCCTGCGGCGTGAGCGTACGGAAGGACTGCTCGATCGGCGGCACCGTCGGCGGCTCAGGGAAGAAGAACACTGCCACGGGAGTCTTGAACTTTTCAGCCATTTGCTCGACCTGCGCGTAGGTCGGCATCGCCTCTCCAGCTTCCCAAGAGGCGATCTTCTTGAAGTGACGTCCTGCGTCCTCGAGCGAATAACCCGCTCGCTCGCGAGCCCACCGCAGAACACCCGGCGTGATTGGCAGACCACCCTTTGACTCTGCCATGTTATCGGTCTCGGCCTAGCTCGACGCTCAATCCGTGCTCCAAATAGGTTGCCAGCATCCTCTGGCCTATCTCTGACGACATTATTGCCGGTCTTTGGCCGTGTGTGGAGGAAATGCATCCGCGAAGTGAATCTCGGGTGCAAGCGTAATTGTGCGTCCATCGGTTGGAGTGAAATAGCCCAAAGGCCGCTTTCGGTCGAGCTAGTTAGCGAGACGACTGTCTCCTTCGGGCTGGTTGTCGCCGGTCTGAATCTCTTCGCGCGAATGGCCGCTTTCGGCCGATGAATTCGCGACATCGCATTTCTGCTTAGAGCCCGTTCCCGCGTTAATGGATGGTGTGGCAGACCTGCCCCGGTTGGTGAACTTTACGACAACGGCGAGCAGATTCGATGGCGGTGCTGGGCAGCTGGTTCGAAAACGCCTGCTCAGGTCGTTCGGCCTCGCCGGGCAGACGGTTGGGGGGTAGTGCACAGCGTTTTGCCGAAGTATTAGCGTAGTTGGACGCCAACAAAAAAGCCCCGGCGATACCGGGGCTTTTTGTGTAGCGGCTCATGTGATCAGCCCAGCAAAGGCACCAGCAACAGAGCCACGATGTTGGTCACCTTGATCAGCGGGTTCACCGCTGGGCCCGCCGTATCCTTGTACGGGTCGCCAACCGTGTCGCCAGTCACCGCAGCGTGATGAGCCTCTGAGCCTTTGCCGCCGTGATGGCCTTCTTCGATGTATTTCTTGGCGTTGTCCCAGGCGCCGCCACCGGTGCACATGGAGATGGCTAGGAACAGGCCGGTCACGATGGTGCCCATCAGCAGTCCGCCCAATGCTGCTGGCCCAAGGACCAATCCGACAATGATCGGAATGAACAGCGGCAGCATCGATGGCAGGATCATTTCGCGGATTGCCGACTTGGTCAGCAGGTCAACGGCCTTGTCGTATTCCGGTTTGCCGGTGCCTTCCATGATGCCTTTGATTTCGCGGAACTGACGGCGCACTTCTTCAACCACCGCGCCCGCAGCCCGCCCCACTGCCTGCATCGCCATGGCGCCAAACAGATAAGGAATCATGCCGCCGATCAACAGGCCAATCACGACCTGCGGATTGTCGATGGAGAAGTTCACCTCCATGCCCATGTCCAGCAGCTTGTGCGAGTAGTCCGCAAACAGCACCAGTGCGGCCAGGCCGGCTGAACCGATCGCGTAACCCTTGGTCACGGCCTTGGTGGTATTGCCCACCGCATCCAGTGCGTCCGTGGTTTCGCGGATGGAACTGTCCATGCCGGACATCTCGGCAATGCCGCCCGCGTTGTCGGTAATGGGGCCATAGGCATCGAGCGCGACGATCATGCCGGCCATGGACAACATGGCGGTGGCCGCAATCGCCAGACCGAACAATCCAGCCAGCGCGTAGCAGGTGTAGATGGCAGCCGCTACTGCAATGACAGGTGCAGCGGTGGATTTCATCGAGACTGCCAGGCCCGCAATAACATTGGTGCCGTGACCGGTTTCAGAAGCTTTGGCAACCTGCTGCACCGGACCGTACTCGGTGGCGGTGTAGTACTCGGTGATGACCACCATGGCTGCCGTCAGGGCCAGTCCCACGAGGCTGCAATAGAACAGCGGCATGCCAAGGCTGCTTTCAAACAAGGCATTGGTGACGAAGTAGAACGCAATCGCAGCGAGAATACCGGACACCGCAAGTCCGCGATAAAGCGCGTTCATGATCTTGCCGCCTGCCTTGACCTTCACGAAGAAAGTGCCGGCAACGGAGGCGACGATCCCCACGGCACCCAGCAACAGGGGATACATGGCGCCTGCCCAGCCATAGGTGGCATAGGAGATGCCAGCGATCAGCATGGATGCAATGACGGTCACTGCGTAGGTCTCAAACAGATCCGCAGCCATGCCCGCACAGTCGCCCACGTTGTCGCCTACGTTGTCTGCAATCACGGCAGGGTTGCGGGGGTCGTCTTCCGGAATGCCGGCTTCGACCTTGCCCACCAAATCAGCGCCAACGTCCGCACCCTTGGTGAAGATGCCGCCGCCGAGGCGGGCAAAGATGGAAATCAGCGAAGAACCAAAGGCCAGGCCAATCATTGGCTGCAGTGCGGTATTGAGGGCTTCCTTGCTCGGTTCGCTATCCATGACAAATCCGAAATAGCCGGCTACACCGAGCAGACCAAGCCCGACCACCAGCATGCCGGTGATGGCGCCGCCCTTGAACGAAACATTGAGGGCATCGTTCAGGCTCACGGTAGCCGCTTGTGCGGTGCGCACGTTTGCGCGAACAGAAACGAACATGCCGATAAAGCCAGCAAGCCCGGAAAGAATGGCGCCGATGGCGAACCCGATCGCAGTTGGCCAACCCAGGGCCGGGACAAAACCGATGACGAAAAACAGAACCGCGCCGACCATCGCAATGGTGATGTACTGACGACGTAAATAAGCGCCGGCGCCTTCCTGAATCGCGCCGGCAATCTTCTGCATGGTGTCGTTACCGGCGTCCTTGCCGACGATCCATTTCGCCACCACGATGCCATACAGAATGGCGACGGCGGCGCAGATGAGAGATATGAGTAATCCGTTTTCCAACAGCATTTTCTAATCCCCAAATAATTGATCCTGGTCGTAGGCCGGATCTTTGAGCCTTATGCCCGCCCCTACCATTCTCCTCAAGCACCGGCAAGTTGCGGGATGAAAAAAACGCACCTGATGCTAGCACGCAAAATGTGTTAAGCCAGTTACCAGCCGGTCCTGCTAGGGGTTGCCCCTATGCCTGCGGTCCACGTTGCACAAGGCAACACGCCCGACGGCGCCGCGAGAGGCGCAGTCTGGCGTGCTGGGGGATTTCTTCGCGCGGCCATGCCGCAGAGGCCGCGACCTTGCTCAGATTTTCTGAGCGTCGGGTCTTTGCAAGGCGAGGGCGACGCGGGCGGATGCCTCGCTGGGAATCCGTTTGAGCTTTTCGATTCGCCTGAGTTCGGGGCCCAGCCCATGACCATTGGCAAGCTGAATCGACAAGCCTGGCCGCGCATTGAGTTCAAGCACCAAGGGGCCAAGTTCGCGGTCCAGCACGATGTCTACGCCCAGGTAGCCGAGCTTGACCAGGTCGTAGCAGCGGGTGGCGAAATCCAGTAATTGGTCCCAGCCGGGAATCTGGATGCCGGCCAGAGTTTCCTGAGTATCGGGGTGCAGGTCCAGGGGCGAATTTCGCCATACGCCGCCCTTGGTGAGGCCGGTTTGCAGGTCAATGCCGACGCCGACGGCGCCTTGATGCAAATTGGCTTTCCCATCGGAGTCACGTGTGGGTAGCCGCGCCATTGCGGCGATAGGTACGCCGCGAAATACCAGGGTGCGGATATCCGGCACACCCTGGAAGGTCACACGATCAAAGACCGGATCAAACTGGACAAAGTATTCGATCATCGCCTGATCGGGGACCCCGCCCAGGCTGAACATGCCGGACAAGATGTTGGAGATGTGGTGCCCGATGGCTTCGTCTTCCATCAGCGAGCCATTGGCGCGCACAAAACTTGAGCCACGGCGATCCTTGATCACCACGATGCCGTCGCCGCCCGAGCCGTGTGCCGGCTTGATCACGAAGCTGCGATGTTCGCGCACGATGTCTCGAAACGAGCGGGCTTCGTGCTCCGAGGAGATCACGCCGTAAAGCGGTGGTACCGCGATGCCGGCCTCGATAGCCAACCGCTTGGTCTTGAGTTTGTCATCGACCAGCGGATAAAGCCGCCGCGGATTGTGCGCCATGATGAAGCGCGCATTGCGCTCATTCATGCCGATGATGCCGTGCTCCCGCAGGCGACGGGGCCAGTTCCAGATCATTTTGCAGGCGCTCGCAGTGCAGACCGGAATCGCCAGAATTCCGTCAGGCGATAGCCGGTGTAGCGGCCGAGCAACAGGGTGGCGGCCAGCACCACCAGCAACAGCTCGGGGAACACGAACGCCAGATGCTCGAGGTAGCCGTTACTCATGGTCAGGAAGGCGAACACCGCCACACTGAGACTTCCCAGGCCGCGGATAATGGCCTCGCGCCCGCCGTGTTCTTCCCAGACGATAGACATACGCTCAATAGTCATGGCCAGGATTACCATCGGAAACAGCGCGACCGAGAGACCGCGGCCAAGGCCGAGTCGATAACTGATGACGCTGATCGCCAACATCAGAAGGATGACGATGATCAGTACCGCCGCGAGTCGCGGTACCAACAACAGTTTTAGATGCTCCAGATAGAAGCGGATTGCCAGACCCAGTGCCACGACCAGTGAGAACAGGATCATGCCCCACAGCAATTCGGTTTCCCGGAACGCCAGTGCAATCAGCACTGGCATGAAGGTCCCAAAAGTGGCGAAGCCAACGATATTGCGGAGCAACACCACCAGAAATGCGCCCAGCGGCACGGTCAGCAAAGTGGCGTAGACGTTCTGCGTGTGAACCGGGAGTCCGAGCAGAGAGAATTCGATCACCCGTGAATCCTGCAGAGCTGCGGTTGAACGCGCCAGGTCAACCGCATCACGCAGGTCGTGGCGGGCAGAGAAGCGAAGCTCAGCATTGCGTCCGCCCTCAACCTGCAGGGTGGGTTCACCGTTGCGCTGCCAGATCAGCATGTTGGCCGGCAGGCCAAGCGCGCCGGTTCTGGGATTGAAGACCAACCAGCGTTCTTCGTTATGAACTTCGAGCAAGGGTTCGAGCTGCCCACCGAGCAGGCCGTGGCTCAGTGGAATGGCATAAATCACGCGTGCCGGAATGCGGGCGCCGCTCAGGATGTAAACCAGCTGTTCGGCAAACAACGGGTCCGTGTTGGCACCTTCACGCAACACCTTTACTGAGGGGTCGTTGACGCTCACGTTCATTTGCAGAATGAGCTGTCTGGCAAACGAGGCGATATCCGCAGATTGCGAGCGCACCAGCGCCAGCAGGGTTTCTACGGCAGGTCCGATGTGTTCCGGATACTCTGGCTTGGCCGGGTACTCCGGCTTGGACTGGGCCTCTGAAGTTTCCTGTTCCAGCTTGCGCAGGGTTGCCTGGTAGTAGAGCGTCTGCGGGCCGCTGGCCCTGCGTTTGGACCAGAGCGCTTTGCGATCCTCCCCACGTTCCTCAACCGCCAGGCCAAACTCGCGGGAGATGAACTGTTCGTCCATCAGCTCGAAGCCGACGGGATCATGCGGCAGGATCAGACTAGCCTTGACCTTGCCCTTGGCTTCAAAGCTGGCGCGGGCTTCAACAATCCATACGGCGCCTTGCGCATTGGGCACCAGCGGTAGACCCAATCCCTTGACCTTGTAGGCGCACATGCCCAGGCCGGCCAGTGCCAGCACCAGCGCCCAGATGTAGACACGGATACTCGTCATTTATCGGATTTTTCTGAGCTGCCCGAAGCATCGTCTGTGTAATCACAGCTTGGCGACGTCAGATGCACGCGCCCGGGATTGATGAGATAGCGATCTGCCAGGAAGCGGCGCCCCAGCAGAACCGGGTAGATGAACTTGCTGCGGTCTACCAGCGTGAATTGTGCCCGACGTTTTTGTTTTCCGAGGCAGAAATCAAGCTTCACCACAGGTCGGCGATCGTTCTCCCCTTCGTGCTCCTTGATTCTTACATTGCGGAACAGGGGGCGCTCCATTGGAATTCTTTCCCAATTGCCATCAACGGTCTTGAGATTGAGTTCAAACCTGACCCAGTCTTCATCGCCTTTCTTGAAGCGCTCAATCTTCTCCGCATTGATGGAAGATGTCTTGGCGCCGGAATCGAGCTTGGCCTTGAGCAGTACCTTGCCGTCATCAAAGGTGAGCTTTTCGACCCAGCCGACCTGACTCGGGCGTTTGTCTCCGGCTGACAGGGACCAGGGCAACAGCATTAATCCCAGCACGAGCGGGATGAGAGTTTTGTTGGGGAAATTCATGTCGCTTTGTTGTAGCCTGCGCGGGCCATGTTATTGAACCGCATATCGTTGTTAGGAATCACTACGCTCGCAAGCCTATCATGGGCTTCGCTGATATTTGCCAGTGAAACAGCGATCACCGCTGGCGAGGAATTGGACGCCGAACAGCCCGTTCTGCTGGAGATTCCGGAAGAGCCCGTAATTCCCGATACGCAGGGCAAATCAGAGGCTGAAACGGTAGCCGAGCCGCCAGCTGCGGCGCCTGAACCAGAACCGGACAAAGGCACGCCCCAAGCTGAACCCGCGCCGGATGAAATCAAGGCAGACCCGGTTGCCGAGAAAAAGAAGAAGCAGAAGAAGGCACAGGCCAAACGGGAAAAGGCTGCTGGCGCCATCGACTCGGCAAGAAGTGGAAAGGACAAGAACGAGGCGCCTGAGGAAATTGCGATTGCCTCAGAGCCGGCTCACAAGCGCGCCCCCTTTGAGTTGCTGGGCGAATCGGTGGCGCCGGCCTCGATCCGCCATCTGGGGTGGCAGGCTGGGGCCGGTTTCGGGATTCTTGACGAGCCGACCCCGGTACTTGTGGTTCACGGCAAGGATGAGGGGCCTGTCCTGTGTCTGACCGGGGCGGTGCATGGCGACGAGATCAATGGCATCGACGTGGTCCGTCGTGTCATTCACGGCCTCAAGCCGGAGGAGCTGCAGGGCACCGTCGTCGGCGTGCCTATCGTCAATCTTCCCGGTTTTCGGCGAAGCTCCAGATACCTTCCGGATCGGCGTGATCTGAACCGCTATTTTCCGGGTGATGCGAAGGGCAGCCTGGCATCACGAATTGCGCATTCATTCTTCAACAAGGTAATTCTGAGCGGCTGCCATTTGCTGGTGGATGTTCACACTGGCTCGTTTCATCGCAGTAACCTGCCGCAGCTCCGGGCAGATCTGCGGGACAGCACCATCGCAGATATGGTCCACGGCTTTGGCGACATTTCCGTCCTGCAATCCATTGGTGCTCGCGGCACTTTGCGGCGTGCTGCGGCGGAGGCGGGTGTGCCGTCGGTCACCATCGAAACCGGCGAACCCCTGCGACTTCAGCCGAGCGAGGTCGCACGTGGCGTCAAGGGCATCGAAGCCTTGATGAGCCATCTGGGCATGACCCGGGAACGTCGTCTATGGCGCATTCCACAACCCATCTATTACGAGTCCCGGTGGCAGAGGGTTCAGCGTGGCGGAATTTTGTTCTCGAAGGTCAAACTCGGCGACCGCGTCAGCATTGGGGATGTCCTGGGAACCGTCACGGACCCGATCACCAATAAGGGCGTCAACATCGTGGCGTCATATAATGGTCGCGTCCTGGGGCGAGCGCTCAATCAATTCGTGATGCCGGGATTCGCCGCATTCCATATAGGTATTGAATCGAGCCAGGAAGAATTGATCAACGAGATCGAACCCGAAGAAGAGGCAAGCACCCCCGCGGGTGACGTAACGTCCGAGACTGTCGATAACGACCGACCTGAACGCCTCCCAGAATAACTACGAGCGTGCGATTTTTATGCACGCAATGCCGATAACTCCATGATTTCTAATCTTGTCCCGGACGCGTTCGGGCCTTACATCGCAGTCCTGGCGCTGGTCCTGTGCTTTGCCGGGCTGGCCAAGAAGTCCAATGCCGCTGATGCGGTCGTCATAGGTTGCCTGGGCATTCTGATCGTGAGCGGTTCGGTGAGCCTGGAGGGCGGCCTCGCGGGCTTCTCCAACCCGGGCGTGATCGCGATTGGCACTTTGTTCGTGGTGGCCGCCGGCCTGCGAGACAGTGGCGCGATGCATCTGCTGGGTACCCGACTTCTCAGTACGCCGAAGAACGAGCGCAATGCCCAGTGGCTGGTCACAGGTCCAGTGGGGTTGATGAGCTCATTTGTAAACAATACCCCGCTGGTGGCGCTGTACTTGCCAATGGTGAAGGATTGGGCCGGCCGGCATGGCATCTCTCCATCTCGCTTGCTGATTCCAATGAGCTACGCCGCCATTGCCGGTGGAACCGTGACCATGCTCGGCAGTTCGACCAATCTTGTGGCCAACAGCGCGCTGCGTGCCCATGTGGAAAACGATCCCGGGTTGGGTTTTCTGGAGCAGGCCTGGATTGGCGTGCCGCTGCTCATTTCCGTCTTGTTGTACGTACAGTTCGTGGGCAGGCGTCTGGCGATTCGCAAGGCGCCGACCGAGCGTCTTTCCGATGCGCGGCGGTACTCGCTGGAAATGATGATTGATATCGGCGGCGCCCTTGAAGGGCGCAGCGTGGCGCAGGCGGGACTGCGTCAGCTGGCAGGTCTGTACCTTTCAGAAGTGATTCGTGAGGAAGAGATCATTGCGCCGGTCGAGCCCACGACTGTCCTGTACGGTGGCGATCGCCTGGTTTTCTTTGGCGATCCAGGCAACGTTTCGGATCTGTTGCGCATCGCGGGCATCTCGCCGCCATCCGACAAATTGTTTTCTTTGAGTGCTCAATCTCGCAGCCGGCATCTCACCGAAGCGGTTATTTCCACTCGCTCACCTCTGGTCGGCAATACCGTGCGCGACAGTGCGTTCCGAGAGTCCTACGATGCCGCCATCATCGCGGTTTCCCGTGACGGCAGCGAGCTTGAGGGCCGCATCGGCGACATCGTGTTCGAACCCGGCGATACGCTGATTCTGGATGGGACCCCGGGCTTTGCCGCCCGATGGACCAATTCGCGTGATTTCTTGCTGGTCCGCTCTCTGGATGGCGATCAGGTGCCGGTCCGTCGCAGGCCTTGGCTAGCTTTGGGCGCCGTTGCAGCGATGGTGCTGGGCAACGCCTTTGGATTATGGACGGTGCTGCAAGGCGCTTTGCTTGCCGCAGCAACAATGGTCTTGGCGCGCTGCACCACGCTGAACAAGGCTCGGCAGTCGGTCGACTGGTCCATGCTGATCGTCATTGCCGGCGCTATCGGCATAGGTAACTCTCTTGCCGAGAATGGCCTGCTGCAGCCGATTGCGGATGCGGCGATCGTGGCTGCAGGCGACAAACCACGACTGCTGATTCTGGCCATCTTTGCGGTGGCAGCGCTGGTGACTACGCTGGTGTCCAATGCGGCTGCGGTTGCGCTGACCATGCCTCTGGCCCTGGCGGCCGGCAGCGGGGCGGGGCTGTCGGCGCATGCCATCACTATTACGGTCATCGTGGGTTGTTCGGCTTCTTTCGCGACCCCGATGGCGTATCAGACCAACCTCATGGTGATGGGGCCGGGCGGCTATACGCTTGGCGACTTCATGCGATTTGGAACACCTCTGGTCTTGATCTTCGGGTTTCTGGCGGTGTTGCTGATCCCCATCATTTACTAAGGGCGAGACCGATTTGGCGCTGGCACCTTGCCGGTTGTGCGGTGCCAACGATTGGGTCACGAGCGAATTTCCGACCAGGTTCAATCTCGGCGCAGGGCTTCGCCGTGTTCCTTGAGCCACTCGACCAGTTCCGAGCGCCGGCTGATCTGCAACTTGTCATAGACCTTGTAGAGATGGGTTGAGGCTGTGGACGGTGCCATGCCCAGTTCCCGGGCGACTTCCTTGAATGTCATGCCCGATGCAATCTGACGGGCCACTTCCAGTTCCTTGGGCGACAGATCCGGCAATCTGCGGTCGGGTCTGGCGCGCAAATGAATCTGGGTGCCATCCGGATCAACGTAGAAAAACAGCCCTTTCCAGGTAATGCCGCGGCGCAGCGCGGTGGCGGAAACATCAATGGGCATCGGCATGATCTGACCGCTCCAGTCCGGCTGGACGCTGTGCATCAGCTGCTCGAAGCGGGCATCGGCACGCAATACATAGCCCTCGCTGTCGACAAATGCATTGCCAAGGCCATCACCGTCGCTGCGGGCATCAGCGATACGGGTGCGAAATTCATCATGCAACTCGATGGCCAGACGCAAGGTGGCTGCGGTGGCTTCCAACATTGCGCGGGTGTCACTTGAATCGGGTTCAATGCAAAGCATGACGATTCGTTCACGTCGACCTTGATCGTCGAAACTGCTGATATGTTCCGTGCTCTGGCTCGCCTGAGCATCGGAATGCTCCGCCTGCCAGGAAAAGATTTGGTGCCACTCGTCCTGTGCAGCGGCGACCTCCCAGCGCACCGCCACCAGTCCCATTTCGGGTGCAAAAACCCTTGAAACTTCGCTGAAAACGTCAATGTCGCGACCGTCGGCGATGTAGGTGAGTGCTTCTCGTTGTCGCTCGAATATCACCTGCAATTCATCTTGCACGCTTCTGATGTCCCTTTGTTATTGCCATTGCTGTCTTCAACGTAACCATAAAGCAAAAGGTTCGTAAATTTTACGACCGTAAAAACCACGATCGTATTTGATGCGATTAGCAGGACCTGTGTCACGTGATGAGATGCATCCATCAATTTCAGCGACCCAAGAGAGATCATCATGCGCGCACCCATCCTTGCTTCTTTCGCCCTCATGGCTTGTGCCACAGCGGCAAATGCCAATCCCGTCAGCAACCTGTTGAGCGTGCTCAGCGGCGGTGACAGTTCCTTGCTCCCTTCCCAGGAAGCGGCAGCCGGCGCCACCGGCCTTCTCGGCCCGACGCTTTCGTCTCTCCAGCTTGGCAATAATCTGCTGGGTAACGGTCTGGCCGGTCTGGGTGGTGATTCCCTCGGCAACGTCGGTGGCTTGCCCGGTCTGGGCGGCGCTGGCGGCATCGCTGGACTGTTGGACCTGACCGTATTTCAGACGGGTCCGGACGGATCGGGCTATCCGGTTCTGCTGACGTTGGGTGATGCAATTCTTGACCAGCCTCTGGCTGATGCTCTGGTTTCACAGCTTTTCGGTACCAGCGCCAATCAGCAGCCCTTGGATATCGCAATTCTGGGTGGTAACGGTGTTGGCAATGCCACCCCTGGCGGTCTGCTGGGCTCCGCAGTTCTTTCGGGCTCCAATGTGGCCAACGGCGGATTGCTGGGTATTGGCGTTCTGAATGACAACAACACAGGCGTCGGCGAACTTCTGGGTGTTGCCCTGCTGAGTGGCGATGCCGCTGGACAAGGCGGTCCTCTGGGTGTCGGCATTCTCAATGGCGACGGCTCTGGTGTAGGCGATGACCTGGCGGTAGGCGTGCTTTCTGGCACGGGCTCCGGTCAGTCTGCAAACGGCTTGGGTATTGGTCTGCTCAACACCGGCGACACCATCCACATCATGTCTGGCGGCGAAGTGGTGTTCAGCCTGGATAGCGCTGGCTCGCAGCTGGCCGGCGTTCTGCCGATCGGTGAAGTGGTCGACGGCGTCTGGATTGGTGGAACGCAGGGCGCGGTCACCAGTGCCAACGATCTGATCAACCTGGGCGTGCTTGCTGGTGACAATGCGGGTTCAGGTGGCCTGGTTGGCGTCGCTATCCTGTCGGGTGACAACGCTGCTCAGGGCGAACTCGCCGGTGTCGGCGTTCTCAATGGCAACAATACGGCGCAGGGTGGTTTGCTTGGCCTGGGCGTTCTGTCCGGCAACGGTACCGGCACCGGAGAAATCGGTGCTGCCGTTCTCAGCGGTAACGACAGCGGCAACGGCCTGCTGGCTGGCCTGGGTGTCTTGAATGGCGACAACACAGGCAACGGCGGCGCACTGGGTGCGGCAGTCCTGAGCGGAGATAACGTCGGCAGCGGCGATACCCTGGGTGCAGCGGTCCTCAGCGGTGATAACGCTGGCCTGAGCAACACGATCGGCGCAGGCGTCCTCAACGGCGACAACAGTGCGAATGGCGGCGTTGCCGGCGCAGGTGTCTTGAATGGTGACAACTCTGGCAATGGCGGCGAAGTCGGTGCTGCAATCCTGAGTGGCGACAACAGCGGAAATGGCGGCTCACTGCCGGTCGGCGTTCTGAACGGCGGTGACTCTGGTTCTGGCACGGGCGGCCCGAACGGCGGTGGGAACAACCCTGGCCTGGCCAATGCTGGCGATGACAACAACTCGCAGAGAAGCAAGTCCGGTCTGCTCTGCGCCTACTCGGAAGATCAGAATGCGCCGGCAGCTACCGAGGCCCTGTGCAACGACATGATCGAAGCCCGCATCTGAACGGGAGAGGGCACTGGTCATGCAGGAATATGATGATATCGACATTGCCGATGACATCAGCTCCCGTCTCGAGAACCTTCATTGTTTCTCAATGAGTTTGCGAGATCATTGCCTGCAGGAGATGCCGAGCCGGAAGTTTGCAGGCCAGCTCGGGATCCTCCAGGCAGAGATTGAGCGTTTGCAGGGCTTATCTGAAGAACTGAGTCATACGCTCTTGCAGCGGAAGTATCAGTTTCATTCGAACGATCAGGTATCGAAACCAAAGTCGATGCCTATTGGCAGGATAAAATAAGCCCGGCGGGACTGAGTCGTTCACGATGTGATTGGCGTATTGGATGGGCCAATCACAGCAACTAATAGAAATTTCAGGGAAGAGCAGAACATGGCAGTTGATGCACCAGCAGTATTGCCGCCACAGCAGGCGAGCAAGGAAATCGTCCAATCCGCGAGCACAGGGTCGGCTTATCAGCTTACGTTTCAGGATTTCACTCTCCACGTTGTAGATGACACCTTGCTCGATCAGGAAAGCGCTGCTCAGGCCATAGCTGAAGCGCAGGATCTGTCGGCAGCGGTACGCGCTCTGGGCAACGCGGCATACCTCAAGGGTTACCCCAGTGCCAAGCTGAGCTATGCGCGAGATGGCCAGAATGTTTTTATCCTGGTGAAGTCCGAGCCAGTGGTGAGCCTGACCGCGCCGGACCTGATTGCGCCTTATTTCGAACGAATGGATATGGGCGATATCCGGGACACCGATCTCGAACCGCGTCGCGTACTGGCCAACCTTCATTCCGAGCGTGCAGGCAAGAATTATTCTGCTAGTGCAGAGAATGGTGAGCTTGCGTTCAGAGAGCGTGACTCTGAAGGCGATCAGACCGATTTCTACATTGAGTTTGGAAACCCGGGCAACCGATTCGTGGGACGCCACTTTCTCGACGGCATGGCGCGTTTCAGCACGCAGTCGGGCGCTGAGTTCAAGGGTTTTGCACGCACCGCGCTGAGCGGACTCAACGATGACGCACAGTCCGAAGACTTCGACGAATTCGTGCTGTCCGCCTCGCAGGTGACACCGCATGGCGTCATTGCCCTGGCGCTGCATCGGGTGACCTACGATCAGGTCGTTCTGAATACGCCACTCGATGCAGAATTGCTTGAAGGCGAATTCACCTGGCTCTATCCGGTGTTTGCCAGCTTCTCTTCTCGCCTCGCCACTTTGTTCAAGGTAGAGCACACCCACAAGGAAACTGAGATCCGCGCTGGCGGGCAGCTGGTCCAGGAAGAGCCGTACACCTCTGTGGAACTGGGCCTTGGCTACTCCAAAGCCTGGCTGCCACGCAGCTACAAGATCGAGTTGGAAACCAATCTTGCTGTCAAGCAAGGCCTGGGTGACGACAGCGAACCGCTGACCGTTTCAGATCTGGGTTACTTGCTGGTTCGTCCCTTGGTTCGAGGCCGCTTCCTGACTGATGGTCATACCTTCAGCATGGATCTGCTGGGTCAGTGGTCCGAAGATCCTGTGCCTGAGCAGCAGCAATGGGTACTCGGCGGCGACGGCAGCTTGTACGCCTCCTTGCCCGGACTTGCTGTAGGTGACAGTGGCGCAGTTGCACGGCTGCAGTACGAGCCACCGAGCCTTGAGCTGGGTTGGATGGACGTTGGCCTGAAAGCCTTCACCGAGTACGGCGTGACACGCTTCGAATCTAGCGTCGGCGGCATCCGCGATACGGGCTCAAAGAGCCAGACTGACGTGGGCGGTGAAGTCGAGTTCAACTTCCCTTGGGGCCTCGAAGCGGCCATCGGTTCAGCGGTTGAAGTGGATACTTCCGGACTCAGCCGCGCTGAAGAGCGTGCTGCAGACGCGAACTACTACTTCCGGGTCCGTATGTCGTTCTAGTTTCTGGTCGTTAAGCGACCGAAAACGCTACCGGCGGAGCGCTCTTTGATCAGGGCGCTTCGCCGTTTTTCTTTGTGCGTATCGAGGCTGAGACCGCGCAGTTCGCAGCGCGAGAGGCGTATGAATGCAAGATTGCGCAGTCACTCGCTCCGGCGTTTGCTTACTTGCGCATCACCAGTTCAAGCTTGACGAACTCGGCAATCTGGGCCGGCGGAACCGAGGCGGACGGGGAGTAGACCGGATTACCTTTGGCATCGAGAACCACAACCCAGGGGAGTCCTTTGACCCCCATCTTCTCTGCCATCGCTTCAGCGTTGTCGGCTGGGGCCAAGCCAGATGCATTTAATGGGCGAGGCCTGCCGGCCTGACTCACGGTATGGTCAAGATTGGCGGCAGTAAAACGCACGCCCCGAGCTTCGTCCGATCCGCTAAGGTCGTTGAGATCCCGCAGGACAGACTTGCATCGGCTGCACCAACTGGCCCAGAACACGACGACCTCCTGGCTCGCTGGGCTTGAAAGCTGTTGCGCAGCTGCGCCCTGCTGTGACTCGGTAGCGGCGCCCACCTTGCCTGCCATCACCAGCAGCACGACGCCGATGCTCAAGGAACCGCGAAAAGCGGCACCGAAAACGAACTTGGGCTTTGAAATTGTCATACGCAGGCTACCGTCTCTGACGGCGGAAATGGATCCGTCATTTAATTGATCGAAAGGTACGGTAACCGTAAGTAAGGTTCTAATCCAGAATCAGGGGTCGATTAATCTGCGACCTGGCCGGTGGGTCAGGTGGCAAAGGCGTGGCTCTAACGCGCTCTGGCAATCTCCGGGCCTTGGCTGGGGCGATCTGAATCCCACAGGAGCAGCGTCTCCGCGCGGAGCGGGCTGCAAGTTCACGCAGACGAGTCATCAGGCGAGCAGCATCAGCGCGTTGATAGCGCGAATTGTCGGGGGCGGGACTTTCCGGCCCACGCGGGCCCCCCACGTTCATTCATGGCCATGAAGAGAGCGCACGAAATTGCTCTCTGTGCAGTCACTCTCCAGAGGATGCTGTCACCCTGTCGGAGACCTGGATTGCGGCAGGCTAGATAGGGTGAAGGACCGCATTGAACGAGAGATGGTGCCGGGCAAGCAGAATGACCGTCAGATAGAGGCCCAGTGCTGCGAAGAAGAATAAGCGGCGAGAGACGGCTGTTCTGGCTTTGCGCAATGCATGCACGCCGAGCACGATATAAACCAGTATCAGGGCGAGCTTCAGACCCAACCAGGCCTGCGCAAACGGGTACTGCTGGGTGATTCGCATGAGCAGCACGCCGGCGACAAGAAGGATCGTGTCGTCGACGTAAGAGAGCCGCTTCAGGATCAGATTCTCACTCAATCGCGATCCATACAGCGCGAGGATCCCTCTGAGGAAAAATACGCCGCCTGACAGAAGCGCGGTGCTGATGTGCAGTGTCTTGATCGGAATGTAAGCATCTGCCAGTGCCATATTGTTCCTCTTCGGCGAGAGCGGAATGCTGGATTAATTTCAGCGCATTAAGTGTCCAGCGCGCGTGGTATCAGTTGATGTTGTGGAATACAGAATGCTGATGATTGTTTACCCCCTCTGTACCTGAGAGCCCAAAATATGGATACAAGTAAATACGGTGATGGCGACCGCTCCTACATGGCAGCCGGCGAGCTAGAGGGCATCACCAGACTCGTGGATGCCTTCTACGACAATATGGAGCGTCTCCCTATCGCGCGCGCCATCAGGCAGATGCACCCGATGGACTTGGGTGAGTCCAGAAGGCGGCTAGCTTTCTTCCTTAGCGGCTGGCTGGGCGGCCCTCGGCTGTACCAGGAGCATTATGGCGGCATCAGTATTCCCAACTTCCACAGACATCTGCCGATCGGTGATTCTGAAAAGGAGGCTTGGCTCTTGTGCATGCAGGAAGCCATTGCAGAACAGCCGTACCAAGACACTTTCAAAAAGTATCTGATAGAGCAACTGCGAGTGCCGGCAGAGAGAATCCAGTGGGCGGCGGAGGCAAAACCGCGCTGACATCGCTGGTGCCCTGAACTCTGCGCCCGCCTTGCCAACCTTCAGGCGGACATCCCCCGCTGCTGATGCATGGACTTGATCGTGCATCTGCGCGGTTCAGTCCGACGCAGGATGGCGATCCGGAAGCGGAACAGGAATATGCAGCGCCTCGTGTTCGGTGCGATGCATATGCGCGAGGATATCGAGGCATCGTTTGCCGGATGGAGTGAGTGAAACACGGACCTCGCGGCCATCACTGGGCGAGGGCTTCCTGCAGACGAGTCTCAGGTTCTCACAACGGCTGACCAGTGAGACGACGGCGTTATGCCTCGCCTGCAAACGTTCAGCCAGTTCGCTGACCGTAGCCCAATCCCTGCCCGGGAATGCGCAAATCTGCAGGAGGAGTTGATATTGCAATGGCGTGATGCCCTGCGCTCGCGATGCCTCTTCGCTGAATCTCAAAAACCGCCGCAGTGCGTAGCGAAATTCGGCGAGTTGCTCGAGCTGGACCTTTGAGACCTTGGCAGGTTTGGATGTTTTTCTTGGCATCCTCGATTTATATCACAGCATGATATAAATAGATTGAACACCAATAGCAGTGCTTTTCGCATGTCTGATCTCTTGCACACTCCGGTTTGTGAACTGTTGGGCTGTCGTTATCCCATCGTGCTCGCTGGCATGGGCGGCGTTGCACGCGCCGAGCTGGTGCTGGCAGTAACCCGGGCTGGTGGATTCGGTTTTCTGGGAATGGTTCGTGAACCGGTCTCGCTGATCCGCAGTGAAGTGGCAAAAGTGCGCAAACACACGGATCGGCCTTTTGGGGTCAACCTCATCCCCGCATCAACCAACGCGGAGCTTCTTTCGTCCCAGATAGAGACTTGCATCGAACTGCGTGTGCCCGTCGTGGGATTGTTCTGGGATATTGATACTGAAGTGGTTCAGCGCCTGCGATCAGCCAACATCTGTGTGATCTGCCAGGTCGGCTCCATCGCGGAAGCCAGGCTCGCGCAGCAAGCTGGCGCGCAGGCCATCATCATTCAGGGGAGTGAAGCAGGCGGCCATGTGCGCGCGAAATTGCCACTAGAGCAACTCCTGCCTGATGTCGTGTCGGCGATCGATATTCCGGTCATGGCATCGGGAGGGATTGCGGACGGTACAGGACTCGCCACTGTCCTGGCTCTGGGGGCACAAGCCGCGGTGATGGGAACCGCTCTTCTTGCAACACATGAGTCGTTTGCGCATGACTATCACAAGCGGCGCCTGGTCGATGCGCGATCTGACGATACCGTGTTGGCGGAGGCCTTTCACATCAACTGGCCCAGGGGAGCGCCGGTTCGCGTTCTGGCAAACAGCGTCACATCCGGCAAGCACGGTGACCCCTTTACTTCCGAAGCGAGGCCAATTGGCGATGAGGAAGGAAGGCCGGTCTACCTGTTCAGCACTGAATCGCCTTTGCGATCGATGCAGGGAGATCTGGAAGCTATGGCGCTTTATGCAGGTCAGGGTGTTGATTCCGTCGATTCCATCGTGTCGGCGGAATATCGAATACGTACGATTCTTTCTGAAGCAGCAGTGCTTCTGAGCAGTGGAGCAAAGGAGGGAGTCTCAATCATCCGTCCAGCGTCTTCGCCGTGTTCCATGCAGGAGTTCGAGGCCAGCTATTTGCATCACGCGAGTCGCACGCAGTGTCTGGACGCACTGAACATTCTTCTTGAGGCGGAGCGAGCAGGGGCCCGTGTAGCCATGCGTACCGCGGGCGAGGTTTCCGAATCAGGTCTCAAGACTTTGATAGCGGGCATCCAGCGCGACGAAGCGCGTTGGTGTGCAGTACTGACTCGTTCCATTCGCGCCTTGAACGGTACCCCTTCGCGAAACACCGGAGCCTTCTACGAGAAGGCAATGGCGATTGCCGACGTTCCTGCGCGTCTGGCGTTTCTGAATCGAGGGCAGGGCTGGGTCGTGCGCAAATTGCAGCAGCTGTTGCCGAAGATTGGCGACGATGGCTTACACGCTGATCTCACGCAGATGCTGAGATCTCATCAGGAGAATATCGAGAAAGTTGACTGCAATCTGGAATCGCGAAATTCAAATGCGAGCTCGGAATAGAGCCAGTAACGTCAGGGTGTGAGTGAGGTCTTGAGTACCGTCAAATGCCGTTGTGCGCCGTCGCGCACGCTCCACGGCATGACCTGACCGACCGACAAGCCGATCAGGGCAGCGCCGATGGGGCTCACAACCGAGTACTTGAGATGTTCGGGATCGGCGTCGCGTGGTAGGACCAACTGAATACTGCGGATGCTGCCGCTGTCCATATCCTGGTAGGTCACCCAACGGCCGAGCGTGACAACCCCATCGGGAACCTCTTCTGAGGGGAGTACATCGGCACGGTCAATTTCTTCAAGCAGGTAATCCGCAATTTCGGGCGCGGTACGGGCGGCCTGGCGAACCGCACCCAGCAGCATCGCGAGTTGCTCAGAGTCGATGATCAATGCGGGCCTGACGGCCGCGACGAGATTGGGTTTGTGCATGTTCATGAAGTTGTTCTCCTGAGTCCGGATCGCGGCATGATCGGGTGACGCGCGGACAAGCATGGTTCACTGGCGCTTTTAAAAACACGCGCCGTTGCAGATCAGATCAGTTGATCTGAATCAGATATGGGAGTTTGTTGTTGCGCCCCAGGTCGGCATCATGCCAAGGCGCTGTTGCGCCGCCCGGGGCTTATCGCCGTGCGAGGAATTGGCCTGCGTAATGCAGGGAACGATTTGGCTGTGGCAACAATTTCATGGGCCGATCATCAGCCTCAGCGCGAGCCAAGTCAATCAAGTGTTCAATGACCATGAATGGATGGAGATTGACCTGATCCCATTGGCCTTGTCTTTCTCTCAGGCTGACGCGGCTTGTCGCTCAGGCTTCGTGTTCTGCAACCCGTAGCATGTCCTGAACGCGAACCAGCTTGCTGCGTGCCTGACCGCCCTGTGCATTCGCGCGTTCGTGGCGATCGATATTCTTCCAGCCGCGAAAAGTAACGATCCTGCACTGCCGCTCGCGCAACAGGTGTTCGATTTCTGATGCAGGTTTGGCCGCCTGCATAAGGCGTCCCTTTGCCAGATCATCAATCAGCGCGCGCACGGTTTGTCGGGCGCAGAACTTGTTGCTACCGATAACGCCTCTCGGCCCACGCTTGATCCAGCCAACCACGTACGCGCCCGGTACTGGGTTCCCTCCTGCAGCGGTCAGCACCCGTCCCTCCGTGTTGGGAACTATGCCCTTGCGCTCATCAAAAGGCAGGCCAGCCAAAGGTATGCCGCGATAGCCCGTGGCGTGAATCACCAGACCCGCCGGCAGGGTCGCAAGCTGCTGTGTCGCCACCGCCTTCAAGCAGCCGTCATCGGCAGCGACAAGACGGTTGCGTACCAGCCGCAGGCCTTCGACCCGATCATGTCCCAGAATCTCGACAGGGGATTGCAGAAAGCGCAGTGCCAGCCGACGCGAGCATGTGCTGTCTGCCGACTTCGCATAGGTCTCCAGCGAGCCGCGCTTCAGCTTGGCGTGAAAGTCGTCTTGGTTCCACTGGGCCTCGGAGAGCTCATCGGGGTCAACTTCAAGGCTCACATCTTCCATTTCTCCCAGCTCTAGCAGCTCCGGATGTGAGTAGGCCGCCTGCGCCGGGCCGCGCCTGCCGATGATGCTGACTTCGCGAATTCTGCTGCGAGCGAGCGCCTCACGTGCGTGCGCCGCCATATCCGAGCTGGCCAGCGCTTCGCTGGACTTAAGCAGGATGCGCGCTACATCCAAAGCGACATTGCCATTGCCTATGACCACGGCGTGCTCGCAATCCAGTGATACGGCGAGGTCTGCAGCGTCGGGGTGGCCGTTGTACCAGGCGACGAACTCGCTCGACCCATGGCAGCCGGGAAGATGCTCGCCGGGAATGTTGAGGGGCTGGCTGGCGGAGGCGCCGACTGCGTAGATCACGGCATCATGGTATTCGAGCAGTTCAGCATGGCTGATGTCCCGACCCATTTCGACATTTCCGTAGAATCGGAGCCGTCCGCCGCGTCGCGCCTGACGCTGATATTCGTCGATCACCAGTCTGCGATCAGCATGGTCTGGCGCGACGCCAGCGCGCGCCAGTCCGCCGATGGTAGGCAGGCGCTCGAAGAGATTGACGTAAACCAGCGGGTCGCTGAGTTTGACCAACTCTGCTGCCGTATACAGTGCTGCCGGTCCGGTGCCGACAATGGCCACGTCTAGGCGACGCGCATCAGGCTTGTTCAACTTGCACCCCCTGACGGAAGAAGGCGGCATTGATCTCGCGGTAGGCTGCCCACTTGGCCGGCAGTTGATCAATGCGATAGATGGCATTGACGGGGCAGGCCTCGGCACAAGCGTTGCAGCCGATACAGGCATTGGGGTCAATGTAGAGCATTTCGGCGCTCTGAAAGTCCCTTGAGTCCGGAGTCGGTTGAATGCAATTGACCGGGCAAACCTCTGTACAGACCGAATCATTCACGCAGGAACCCACGATCACGTAACTCATTGGCCAACTGCCATCGGAACCTGATGTTGATTCGAGCCAGGAATGACAGCTGCCAATTGTTCCACTGGTTCGACACGGACCCGCGTCATATTGAGCAAGGGTGTTTGCGAAAGTGGATCCATGCGTTGGTTGTCTACCAGACGATTTCTGTTCTCGCCCCAGCGTCGATACTGTCCGGGTTGGCGCGGTTCGAACACCCGCGAGCCCCAGCCGTGCGGGATGGTCACAACGCCGCGTCGTCCGCCGCTCGCCGCAGTGACGGTGAGTTCAATCTGCCCCGTTGCCGAGCGAATACGTACGGCATCGCCTTCTTCCAGTTTCAGGGCCTCCATGTCTTCGATGTGCATCTCGGCCTGATTGCCGCGTTGGTGTTCGAATAGGCGGCGGTTGTCGTTCATCCACGAATTCATCGACTCCCGGTCGCGCCGGCTGCTCAGGATGAACGGAAATTCGCTGTTAACCGCCGGCAGATCAGTGGTCAGCAGGCGACGGCATTCATCCATCAGGATTTGGGGGGCGCATTCAATTTTCTTGCTGGGCGTGCGCAGGCATTTGGCCAGGTCGCCGTATTGCTTCTCGTCGTAGATGTGGCCGTGCGGGTGGCGTTTAATATCGCGTAACTTGATGCGTCCTGCTGATGCAACCATGAGGAATTCGAACCACGCGGGCCCAAACTCCAGCTTCTTGAGGCCGGGTATTTTTGCGAGCCATCGGCTCGC
>TARA_R110000850_G_scaffold68037_2_pt1 | contig 45721 bp, 47 predicted proteins | sample TARA_R110000850 | Tara Oceans TARA_R110000850 (sample SAMEA4397586) | marine metagenome | biome: Polar Biome; feature: [SRF] surface water layer (ENVO:00010504); material: water (ENVO:00002006), including particulate matter (ENVO:01000060) such as... | depth 5 m
GGATATTTTGCACGCGCCGGATGTTGTGTCCGGCGACGACAAGCCGAGCCAAGCGCTGCGCAAATCCAAAACAACGTCCATGGGCATGGCCGTCAATGCCGTGAAGACCGGTGAGGTTAGCGCTGCGGTCAGTGCTGGCAATACCGGTGCTCTCATGGCCATCGCCAAGCTGGCACTGCGTACGATGCCGGGCATTGATCGCCCCGCGTTGTCGGCATTGCTGCCGACGATGAAAGAGACAGATGTTGTCATGCTCGATCTCGGCGCCAATACCGAATGCAACAGCCGCAATCTGGTGCAATTCGCGGTGATGGGCGCTGCCTACAGCCGGATCATGCACGGTTTTGACCGGCCCAAAGTGAAATTGCTGAATATCGGTACCGAAGAAGCAAAGGGTACCGGTACGATACAGGAAGCCGCGGCTACGCTGAAAGGCGCCGCTGGCCTGCATATGAATTTTCTCGGATTTACCGAAGCGGACAAGATCTCCACCGGGGAGGTGGATGTGATAGTAACCGACGGTTTCTCCGGCAATGTGGCACTCAAGGCGCTGGAAGGCACGGCGCGGTTTGTCACCGATCTGCTCAAGCAAAGCTTTCTCAGTAGTCTCCGCTCCAAAATCGGGTTCCTGATTTCCCGGCCGGCAACCGAGATGCTGCGTGACCAACTGGATCCCAACAATCATAACGGGGCAGTATTTCTTGGCCTGAATGGCGTGGTCGTAAAAAGCCATGGCAGTGCAGATGCAAAAGGCGTGGCCAATGCGGTCGAAGTTGCCGCTCGTCTCGTGGAGGATAGTATATTGGAACGCATTAGCGAAGATCTGACGAAAATCAGCGAAGCAGCCCCGGTGGCTGAGGTGACGAAATGAGTGATTCCGCCAGACGTTCGGTCATCAAGGGAACCGGTTCAGCCTTGCCGCGAACCCGCGTCTCCAACGCCGAACTGGCGAAGCGGGTCGACACAACCGACGAATGGATTGTCGAGCGTACCGGTATAAAATTCCGTCATATTGCCGAAGATGACGAGACGACATCCAGCCTGGCCATCGAAGCGGGCGAAAAGGCCATGCAGGCCGCAGGCTTGTCCGGCTCTGATATCGATTTGATCATCGTTGCAACGGCAACACCCGACCAGACATTTCCTGCAACCGCCACTATCGTTCAGGACGCGCTGGACTGTAATGGCTGCGTCGCTTTTGATGTGGCTGCGGTATGCTCCGGCTTCCTGTACGCGCTTTCGGTAGCGGACAGCATGATCCGGGTCGGCAGCGCGCAAAATGCGCTGGTGATCGGCGCAGAAACATTCAGCCGCATACTCGATTGGGAAGATCGCGGAACCTGCGTACTCTTCGGAGATGGCGCGGGTGCGGTTGTGCTTGCGGCCGAACAGGGTGAAAGAGGCGTCCTCGCCACGCGTCTGCACGCTGATGGCGCACATAATCAGCTATTATATGTTGATGGCGGAGCCGGAACGACCGGAACGGTTGGCAAGCTGCGTATGAAGGGCCGTGAGGTTTTTCGTCACGCCGTCGTCAATCTGGCTTCGGTCCTGAAAGAAGTTCTGGAAGAAGCAGGAGAATCGATCGAGAATGTCGACTGGGTTGTTCCTCATCAGGCCAATGCCCGCATATTGGACGCCACTGCGAAAAAGCTGAATCTCCCTCCTGAAAAAGTAATCAAGACCGTCGATATACATGCCAATACTTCGGCAGCATCGGTCCCTCTCGCTCTGGATACCGCTGTGCGGGACGGTCGGATCAAGGCCGGAGATTTGCTGGTTCTGGAGGCTATGGGCGGCGGATTTACCTGGGGAGCCTCGGTTATCCGTTATTGAACATGCTGTTTTCGCACGAAAATTGTTCTTAATTTTACATCTTCGTCGTCAATTTTACATTTTTGTCGAAAGCCAGTTGAGAATATACTATTCTGCGCCCTAGCTTGGCAATATGGTCTATCCAGAATCTACAAGTTTAACGATTTCTGCCCAGTTTCTATATCGCGTCTATCTCAGCTGTCATGCTCTTCAAGCGCGCAAACCCCAGCTATTGAATGCACTGCAATGTTCTGAAGCGGAACTGCGAGATCCCGGCTATCAGCTGAGGGATGAGTCGATCGCCAGTCTTTGCGCGGCCGCACGGGAAGAACTCAACCGCACAGATATTCATTCGGCGATCGGCAAGCAACTGGTTCCGCAAGGGTTTTCCGACCTTGGATTCTCTGCCTTTTTCCAGTCCAATTTTGGCGAAGCGCTGATCCAGCTCGTAACAGAGCAGGGATTGGGCGGTGAGCAGCCAATCGTAAAACTCATGCCCCTCTCTTCCGGTGACCGCCTTGTTTGGAACGATGACACCGCGGTCTCCTCCGACCTCGTCCATATCGTCTTTGCGCTTGTCTATCATTGTGGCGAATCGTTGGCCGAAAGACGTTTCCAGACCGTGAAAGCAGCGCATTTTGCCCACCCTCGACCCGAAGGGTTCAGGGGGCTTGAGGAGGCCGACTCGAAGGCCGATCCAATTCCCTGTCATTTCAATCGACCGTCCACTTATCTCGAATATCATCGATCGGCGATGACCAAGTCATTGCCGCGTTACAATCCAGCAATAGTCTCGGCTACCGGGAGCCAGAAGGCGGTTTTTTCTCGAGGCAGATTCGAACGGGAAAATCTCGTGAAACTGACCTATGAATATCTATTGTATCTCCTCGACAAATCGGGTCTCAGTCTCGACGCTGCGGCCATAACATTTGGTATGGCAGAGCGGACATTGCGCCGTAAACTGGTGGCAGAAGGCATCTCCTATCGTCAGTTGCTGGAGCAGGTCAGACGGGACACCTGTCGTCTCTATTTTCTCGAGGGAACGAGAAACCTGTCCGAAATAGCGGCAAAACTGGGATATAGTGAATTGAGCGCCTTCACCCGCGCTTACACAAGCTGGTATGGCCATCCGCCGAGTCAGGACACCGGCACGGCGACAGCACTCGCCGCCTGAGGATATAATCATACCGTGAAATGGTGGGCGTAGAGAGAGTTGAACTCCCGACCCCTTCGATGTCAACGAAGTGCTCTACCACTGAGCTATACGCCCACGCTGGAGGCCGTCTAGCCAGCCGCTTCGACTGGCGCAAGGCTTAATTCAAGTCGCTGATACTGTCCGGTTCAAACAGCCGGTCAACCTCGAGAACCAGATCGCGCAAATGGAAGGGTTTCGACAAAATTTTTGCTTTCGGAACCGATTGTCCTGCGCGTAATGTTACGCCGGAAAAACCGGTAATAAACATGACCTGGGTTTCCGGACAGACCGAGGCGCAATGCTGCGCCAATTCGATTCCATCCATTTCCGGCATCACGATGTCCGTCAAAAGAAGGTCGAATTTTTCCGATTCGAGTAACGGAACAGCCGCAGTTCCGCGGTCCACAGCGACAACTTCATAGTTGGCTTTCTCCAGAGCCCGTGTAAGATGCTCACGCATCGCCCGTTCATCTTCCGCGAGGAGAATCCTGATCATTTTGTCGCGCCCTTCCGAATATGTCTGATTTCAGACCGGCGATTATGCCGAGGCCGCTATATAAGTGCAAATCGGTTAATTTTTTCCCGAGATCGATAATTTTTTTGCTGGTTCGTGGCAGCATTTCAGGGAACGAACATGACTAACACCGATCCTGTTAGGCATTTGCCCGCGGTGTCGGCCTTTTCTCTGACCAATGTCGACGCGTTGAAATTTCCGGTGCTGGTCAGCGTGTCTCACGCCGGCCGGGAATATCCGGCAGAGCTGCTCGACAATCTGAACGTTCCAGCTTCCCATCTCCTCCGGCTGGAAGACCGCTATGTCGACCGGCTCGCGGCGTCAGCCATTGCTTCCGGATTTCCGACGATCATTGCCCGAAAGCCGCGGGCGTGGGTTGACCTCAATCGCAGTCGCACGGAAATCGATCCGGACATGGTCGTCGGTATGGACCCGGCACAAACACCACGAATCAGCAGGAAGGTCAGGGGTGGTCTGGGCATTGTGCCACGCCGTCTGCACGGTGCTGGCAATCTCTGGCGGGAGAAGTGGCAGTATCAGCATGTGCTTGACCGGATCGAGCAGGACCATGAACCCTATCATCTGATGGTCGAGCATATTCTCGAACGGATCCGATCCGCTTTTGGCTGCGCGCTTCTGTTGGACTTGCACAGCATGCCGTCGGTATTTGACGAGAATCGCAGCCAAATCGGCTTTGTTATCGGTGATCGCTTCGGTCGTAGTTGCGAATCGCGCTATGCCGAACTGACGGGAGGCCATTTCCGTGCGGAGGGCCATCATGTTCAGGCAAACCATCCCTATTCCGGTGGCTATATTCTGGAACGCCATGGCAAGCCCCAGCGCAATATTCATGCCTTGCAGATCGAAGTGGACCGGGCCCTGTATCTTGATGAAAGTCTTCGCGAGCCCGTTGCGTCGGCGCCGGTCATTGCGGAATTGATTCGCAATTGTTGCATGATGCTCGCGGAACAATTGTCCGCCCGTGATCAGCTCGAAGCAGCGGAATGAGGAAGTATCAATAAAAAAAACCACCTCGCCGGTTAGGCGAGGTGGCCAAGGTTCAGGGAGGTGGCATTTCAAAGAAATGCCTGCATGGATCCGATCGGGGGATGCAGACCCATACAGGATATTATGTGGGCGCTATTGAAATGACTTTCAAGTCCCAATCACCGGAATATTATTCAGCTCCTGCCGCCCCGGTTCGACCGAACCGGAAGCGGCTGATATCAGCGCTGTGCTTAGGCCGGAACGGTCGGCGCTTCCGTCACTTGTGGCATTTTTCCGGCGCTAACCTGTCTTGCGAAAACTTCGCGCATCAACTGTAGCGAGAAGAGATGGGCGTAGATCAATGGCAACATGCCATTCTGGTTGATCTTGCGGAGCTCGTCGCCGCGCATGTCGCGCAGCTTCTCTTCGTTGACCATTTTAAATCCGCGATAGACGAAGGGTTTTTCAACGCCGGTCTGTTGAATGGAGACTTCGCCATCCATCAACAGGCCCAATTTTTCCAGTTCCTGGACAAATTGACCGGTCCGTTGGCCGGCCTGTTCAAACTGCTCGCAGAAATTCAGGATATTCTTTGTGGTTTCGCTGGGCTGATCCTTGTCAAACAGCGCATCGCCTTCCTTGTGATCACCGATCGCATCGGTTGTCGGGTCAAAGCAAAGCGAAAGCTCATCTGCATCCGGACGCAATTTTGCGAGCATAAAGGGATAGCGGCGGACGTAGGCCGGAACATAGGCCGGTTCGCTGAATTTACCATCGTCGCCCATAAACGTGTTCACGCCTTCGTTCAGACCCATGAGAATCAGGGGAACACTATTTTCACCAACTGAAAACACGATTGGATAGCTGCGCGCGGCGTTGATGAATTCATCCGAGGTAATCGGAATGGCATGCTGAGTTTGCATGAAGGACGCGTTGTCGAGTCCTTTGACTTTCCATTTCGCGTGCTCGTTGGAGTTGAGCGGGACGAGGTCTTTGTAGAACATTGGTAGTGCTTGCGCTTGCGACGTGCTCGCCATGGTCAAATTCTCCGAAAAAATTTCTGTTGAAGCCGAATAGTTATCTTGCGCTTTAAGAGCCTGATTGGTCCGACGCAAGAGGAACGAGTTTGCCCGGGTTCATAATGTTCTTTGGATCGATCGCGGTTTTTATCGCGCGCAGAACAGAGAGGCGGGCATCGGACGATAGTCGCTCCAGCTCTGTGCGTTTGCTCTGACCGATACCATGTTCTGCCGATATCGAGCCGCCTGCTGCAATGACCAGATCATGGACCAAGGGGGTTATCTTCTGGCTATATTCCCGAGCCCAATCTGGAGATTGTGCACCCGGTGGGGCTTTTACGTGAAAATGGACATTGCCGTCTCCCATATGGCCAAATGCTAGAGCCTTGGTGCCCGGGAATTTTGCTTCGATGACCGGAGACGCTTCGTTGATAAACCGGGCCATGCCGGGAACCGGAACGCTTATGTCATGCTGCAGCGCCGGACCATTGGCACGTTCTGCTTCGGAGATGGAATCCCGGATCTTCCAGAAATCCTCCGCCTGCCGTTCGCTGGTCGCGAGCGTTGCATCTTCGATCAAGTCCCGTTCCAATGCGGTTGCGAGCAGGCCTTCGATCACGGATCGCGGACTTTGTGCATCCGGATTGTCGCGTATAATCTCGATGAGCACATGCCAGCGATGCGCGCCTTCCAGTGGCGAGCGGGTGCCCGGGATATGACGCAGCACCGAAGCCAGGCAGGTCTCGGGAATGATCTCAAAACCTTCCAGCGATTGTGGCGCCCGGCTATTGAGGAACCGGAACAGCTGATAGGCCTCGTCTGTGCTGTCGACCGCAGCCCAGGCAACGCAGCGATCGACCAGAGCGGGCACGGTTTTCAATGTTGCGGCCGTTACGACCCCCAATGTGCCTTCGCCGCCCACGAATAATTGTTTCAGATCATAGCCGCGATTGTCCTTTTTGAGCGCGGCCAGTCCGTCGAAGATGCTGCCGTCTGGTAATACGCCCTCAATGCCAGCCACCAGCGCGCGCATCGTTCCGTGGCGCAACACCTGGGTACCGCCAGCATTTGTGGAAACCAGTCCGCCGACCGTCGCGGAACCTTTGCCGCCGAGGGTTAGCGGGAATCTCTGTCCTTCTGCTGCGAGGGCGTCGTGCAGATTCTGGAGAATCACGCCGGCCTCGCACACCACCAACTGGTCTTCCGGCGCTATCGTGCGAATCTGGTTCATGCGGCGGAGCGACAGGAGGATCGACTGGCCGTCGGCATCAGGCGTAGCGCCTCCGACCATGCCGCTATTGCCGCCCTGTGGAACGACCGATATCGCGTTTTCATTCGCAATCTTCAATATGTCAGCTGTTTCCTGCGTGGTGGCAGGAGAGACCATGGCCACCGCCGCGCCGGTATAACGCCCCCGCCAGTCGGTGAGCCAGGGCGCCATATCATCGTCGGCAGATGTGAAGCCCTTCGCGCCGACAACCGACTGCATCTGTTCCTGCCATTTTGCCGTTTTTGGCATATTTCTACTCCTGCATTGTCGGCTCGCTAATTCGCTCTATGATATTCGAAACACCGTAAGGGGCTATCGAGACTGGCAAATTGACGCAAGACGAGACAATAGAAGACAATTCGTCAGTTCATGCAATATTCAATCGCCGTTGATATAGCGAAGGCAAGGGTTAATTAAGGGATTTCGGTGAGTCTGTCACTTATTGCGATATTGCTGCTCTCGGTGCCAGATGCGCGCGGGATGCAGCCTGCGGACATTTTGTCTGCCGACAGTGATGCGGCTGGCGTCTCTGTGCCCGCCCGCCCGCTTGTCTATGCGCAGGTCCGGATCGAAAAGCGGGTGATTATCCGGGTGCCGCGCCAGCGCCCCAGTTCATTGGCGCCAAGGGCTGATTTTTCACAAGATGTCCCACAGCAGACCTACAAAGAAAAGAAGATAGGAAAATGTCTGCCGATGAACAATATCCTCGGTGTGCAGATGTTTGCGGATCAATATCTCGACCTGCTGACGCGAGACCGCAAGCGGATCAGGGCGCAGCTTGAGGAGAATTGCCCGTCGCGCAGTTTCTATTCCGGTTTTTACATGGAAAAGTCGAAAGATGGAAAAATATGTGCCGGCCGCGATATCCTGCACTCGCGCACCGGGGCCAAATGTGAAATTGAACGTTTTCGCGAACTTGTCCCGCAGCGCTAGATCAAGCGAGAAAGCTTGACAAATTCGGGATATGCGACCATTGCCCGGCACGGCCGAAAGGCTAAGACAGGATGCAAGGGTGCATCCTATATTTTTCCGGAACTACTATGAAATTTGCCGATCTCGGCCTGTCTGAAGAATTGCTGAAATCCGTAGCCGAAGCTGGCTATGACGAACCGACGCCGATTCAGGCGCAGGCCATCCCCCCCGTATTGATGATGAAAGATATCATCGGCATTGCCCAGACCGGCACAGGCAAGACCGCGAGTTTTGTGCTGCCAATGATAGACATTCTGGCACATGGCCGATCGCGAGCGCGGATGCCGCGGTCGCTGATCCTTGAGCCGACCCGTGAACTGGCGGCGCAAGTTGCCGAGAATTTCGAGAAATATGGCAAGAACCATAATCTCAGCATGGCGCTGCTTATCGGCGGCGTTTCCATGGGTGACCAGATCAAGGCACTGGAAAAAGGCGTCGATGTATTGATCGCGACACCGGGCCGGTTGATGGATCTGTTCGATCGCGGACGGATTTTGATGTCGGGCTGCGAATTGCTGGTTATCGACGAAGCGGACCGGATGCTCGACATGGGCTTCATTCCCGATATCGAATCGATCTGCTCGAAACTGCCGGCGACGCGCCAGACGATGCTTTTCTCGGCAACCATGCCGCCGCCGATCAAGCGATTGTCGGACCAGTTTCTCAACAATCCGAAATATATCGAGGTCTCTCGTCCGGCAACGGCCAACACTTCGATCGATCAATCGCTGATGGAGGTCGCTCCGAAGGCCAAGCGCAAGCTGATCGTCGACATATTGGATCATGAAGGCGTCGATACCGCGATCATTTTCTGCAATCGCAAGACCGAAGTTCGGGATCTTTGTCAAAGCCTGCGCAAGGACGGTTTTGATGCCGGGCAGATTCATGGCGACATGGATCAAAGTTCGCGTCTCGCGGAACTGGACCGTTTCAAGTCTGGTGAAATCAATATTCTATGCGCGTCCGATGTTGCCGCCCGCGGGCTGGACATCAAGGGCGTCAGCCATGTTATCAATTATGATATCCCCTGGCATCCCGATGATTATATCCACCGGATTGGCCGTACCGGCCGTGCGGGTGCCACCGGCGTTGCGATCACCTTTGTGACCCGCAGCGATGCGGAGCATGTCGATAGCATCCAGAAGCTGACCGGCATGACAATCCCGATCCGTTCGGAACGCAAGGGTAGCAAAGGCGGCGATTTGCCGACTGGCAAGGCTCCGGCTAAGTCCGCCTCTGACAAGCCCGCTTCGGGCAAATCAAAAGCGCCACGGCGTGATGATGCACCCAAGAAGCCACGACAGGATGACCGGCCGAAAAAGGCGCAGCAAGACGAGGCTCCAAAGCCGCCACGGCAGGACGATGCGCCGAAGAAGCTGGCTCGCGCTGCCAAGGTCCGCGAAGAAAAGCCACCTGTGGTTCAGGACAGCAATGACGACGGTATCGATGATGGCTGGAACGGCCCGATGCCGAGTTTTCTAGGTGCCAAGCTCAACCGCTAGGCAAATGTCAGGCTTGAGATAGGTTCAGGCGCCAGGCCGCTATTTCAGCGTCAGGCTGTCCAGAATTGTCGAGGCCAGTGCGTCGGTCGACTTGGCTTGATCAGCGGCATAGGTAATTTCCGCCTGCACCATCGTGCCATCGGGCTTGCGGAGCAGACGCTGGCTGGATTTCAGACCGTTGGTCAATATGCCCGAAGCGCGATATTCGTTCTTGCCGACCGGTGCGCCCTCCATGGCGTCATTGCCATCTTCGATTGCCTGGACCGCTTTGCTCCAGGCGGCGTCTTCGCGATTTTCCACCCAGCTGACCGCCAGCTTGGTGCCGCTCACCGTTTCGGTATATACTTGGCCATTGTCGTCGCTCGCCGATTTATCGACGGTCCAGCCGCTCGGAACCATGATGGTGTAGCCGCGCAGAGCGTTGGCATAGCTTTCCATGCTGGTGAGATCGATCTCCGCCTTCGCGCCATCGCCCTCTGCCGCTTCCTGACGGATCGCCTCACTCGCCGCATCGGCTTGCTTCGCGAGTTCTTCGCTGGATGGAACATCGCCCACCGCTTCCTGTTTCCCGCAGGCAGAGAGGAGCAAAGCGAGCATCAGGGCTGCGCCGACTGGAAGATTTGGAAGCATGTTTTTCATGAAAGCAGACTTAAGGCCCGCGGTGGCAAACATCAATGGCGATGTTGGATTTCCCGCATTTGCCGTTGTCCGGAAATGTCAAATCCAACAGGATCCAACATAAGATCCAACAAAAAAATACCGGAATTATGCGGCGTTATCGATGCCCAGATCGGCCAGCTTGCGATAGAGCGTCGAGCGTCCGATACCCAGCCGCCGTGCCACTTCGGTCATCCGGCCGCGATAATGGCCGATGGCCAGGCGGATTACGTCGGCTTCTATTTCTTCCAGCGGACGCAAATTGCCGTCTTCGCAATATAATGTGATGCCGATACCCTCCGGGCTGCTGATCAGATGCGATCCGTCATTCCCGGTTTCGGCAACAAACGAGGCGATCTGCGGAAATTCGTCGCAGGTCAGGGCATTGCGGTCGCACATGACCGCGGCACGGAACAGCACGCTTTGCAATTGCCGGACATTGCCGGGCCAGCGATAGCTGCGCAGCAGGTTCAGCGCTTCGTCGGTAATGCCAAGGCTGCGCAGGCCCGGCTGCAGCGCGAGGCGGGCGAGGAAGTGACGCGCCAGTGCCGGAATGTCGCCGGTCCGGTCGCGGAGTGGCGGAATGGTCAGCTGGACGACATTCATCTGGTAATAGAGATCTTCGCGGAAATTGTCCTTTTCGACCTCCCGCTGCAATTTGCGATTGCTTGCCGCGATGATTCTGACATCGAGCTGGAAGCTGTTCGGGCTGCCCAAAGGCTGGATATCCGAATGTTTCAGGAAGCGCAGCAGGCGGACCTGGGTTTCGGGTGGAATACGGTCGACCTCGTCGAGGAAAATCGTGCCACCTTCGGCTTGCTGGAGCAGTCCGATCTTGCGGTCAAACGCGCCGGTGAAGGCGCCTTTTTCGTGACCGAACAGGATTGAATCGAGCAGATTTCCGGTGATCGCGCCGCAATTGAGCTTGAGCATCGGCTGTTTGGACCGCGGGCTGGCGGCGTGGATGGCGTCGGCAATGACTTCCTTGCCAACCCCGCCTTCGCCTTCGATCAGCACCGGAACGCGGGCGCGGGCGGCCTTGGCGGCTATCGCCAATGCGGTGCGGAAAGCTGGCGTTGCGCCGACGATTTCTTCAAATTCGAGTGGTACCGAAATTTTCTCGGTGAGCGGCCGCAATTCGCCGTCTTCTCTGGATGATTCGACTGCGGCGTCGAGCGCCTTGAGCATCAGTTCCGGGGCAACCGGCTTGATCAGATAGTCGGTGGCGCCTGCGCGTACGGCATCAACGGCTTCGGAGATCGAGCCAACGGCGGTCAGCATCAGGACCGGCAGGGCTGGCCGGCGGGATTTCAGTTCGGCGATCAGTTCGGTGGCTTCCGAACCCGGCACCCAATGATCAAGAATGATAGCGTCGAGCATCATCCCGTCCTGCGTGCCCAGCGTCGCAATCGCGGTTTCCGCGTCGCGGGCGAAGATCGTCCGGAAACCGGCCCGTGAGGCCAGCGCGGAAATCAACCGGCATTGCGCCGGTTCATCATCGATGAGCAGCAGTAATTTGGTGCCGTTTTGTGCCATTTCTATCCCGATTGTCCCAAATTGAGGCATATCCATAACGGCAACCGGTAAAGAGCCGATTAAAGGACGGATAAATTTTCTATCCAAAATGACGGTGGGTAAGACTTGAGCAGCGGCTAATATAAGGTTACACATCGCGCCGGATTTGAACAAATATGAAAAGATGGGGAAGTCATGACATCGAATAATAATTTTGGCGCAGCTGAGGAATCCTACAACCGTTTCCTGTCACTGCTGAAAATCGGAACAATCGGATCCGTTCTTGTAGCGACATTGGTGGTTATACTCATATCCTAACTGATTGGAATATTCTGTGAAAATCGCGGTTTTAAAGGAACTCGCCGATGGCGAGAAGCGCGTCAGCGCGTCGCCAGAAACGGTCAAGAAATTTATCGCGCTCGGTGCTTCCATAACCGTGGAAAAGGGAGCGGGTATTTCTGCGTCGGTTTCCGACAAGGATTATCAGGATATGGGGGCGACAATCGGAACGCGCGCCGCCGTTCTGAAAGACGCCGACATCGTTCTGGCGGTGCAGGGCCCCGACCCGGTTTCCCTGAAAGGCATCAAGAAAGGCGCTTGGCTGGTTGCCAGTCTCAATCCTTTCGGCGAACGTGATCGCGTTGACGCTTATGCCAAGCTGGGTATTGATGCGCTGGCGATGGAATTCATGCCGCGGATCACCCGCGCGCAGTCGATGGACATACTCTCGTCGCAATCCAACCTGTCGGGTTATAAATCCGTCCTCGAAGCCGCCGCCCATTATGGCCGCGTCTTTCCGATGATGATGACCGCAGCGGGTACGGTTTCCGCCGCGCGCTGTTTCATCATGGGGGTCGGCGTTGCCGGCCTGCAGGCGATTGCCACCGCAAGACGCCTCGGCGCCCAGGTCAGCGCGACCGACGTGCGGGCCGCAACCAAGGAACAGATTCAATCGCTCGGCGCGAAACCGATATTTGTTGAATCGGTCGAAGGCATCGAAGGCGAAGGCACCGGCGGTTATGCCACTGAAATGAGCGAGGAATATCAGAAAGCGCAAGCCGAACTGGTCTCCGCCCATATCGCCAAGCAGGATATCGTCATCACCACCGCATTGATCCCCGGTCGCCCTGCGCCCCGTCTGATTTCGGACGCGCAGATCAAGACAATGCGGACCGGTAGCGTGATTGTTGATCTGGCAGCAGAGCAGGGCGGAAATGTCGAAGGCGCTGTCGCCGGCAAGGTTGTCGTCAAACATGGCGTCAAAATTATCGGCGCGAATAATATGCCATCGAGCATGGCAGCCGACAGTTCGGCGTTATTCTCGCGCAATCTCTATAATTTTCTCAGCGCTTATTGGGACGAAGAGGCCAAGCGGCCGGTTCTGCCCGATGACGACGAGGTAACAATTGGCATACGCCTGACCAAAGATGGCAAGGTTGTGAACGAGCGCCTTCTGGCGAAATAGGGGTTAGCTATGGACTTTATCTCAATCTTATCAATTTTCGTGATGGCCTGCTTTGTCGGCTATTATGTCGTCTGGTCGGTAACCCCGGCTTTGCACACACCGCTGATGGCGGTGACCAATGCAATCTCTTCGGTGATCATCGTCGGGGCGCTGATTGCAGCGGCCGCGGGATCGCAGGCTGATGGTGGGCAGACCGCCAAATGGCTGGGTCTGGTCGGCGTTGTGCTTGCCAGCGTGAATATTTTTGGCGGCTTTGCCGTGACCGAGCGGATGCTCGCAATGTACAAGAAAAAGGAGCGCAAATAATGCGATTTGCATTGATTGGCGCCTCCGCGCTTCTCTTCTCTACCCCTGCGCTTGCCTCGTCCGGCGAGCCGGTGAATCCCTGGGTCGCCACCGCTTATCTGGTAGCCGGTGTTCTCTTCATTCTCGCTTTGCGCGGCTTGTCGTCGCCTGAATCGAGCCGGACGGGCAACCGTTTCGGCATGGTCGGGATGCTGATTGCCGTGGTCACAACCTTGTGGACCCACAGTATTGCCAGCCTGCCGGAAATCGCCGGTGCCATTGCCATTGGTGGCGCGATCGGTTTCTTCACCGCGCGCCGTATCGCGATGACCGATATGCCTCAGCTGGTTGCCGCATTCCACTCGCTGGTCGGTCTCGCTGCCGTGCTGGTCGGTATTGCTGCCTATCTCAATCCCGGTGCCTTTGGCATATTGGATGCGACGGGTGAAATACTGACGGTCAGTCGCGTCGAACTGGGCCTTGGCGTTGCCATTGGTGCAATCACCTTCTCCGGTTCGGTTATCGCCTTTCTGAAACTCAACGGCAATATGTCGGGCGCGCCGATCATGCTGCCGCTGCGTCATGTCATCAATCTCGGCGTATTGGGCGCGATCATCGGACTGACCGCTTATTTCGCGATTGCGCCGACCGTCGGTACGGGCGCGATATTCTGGACCATCGTGGGCTTGAGCTTCCTGATTGGCTTCCTGCTGATCATTCCGATCGGCGGCGCGGATATGCCGGTGGTTGTGTCGATGCTGAACAGCTATTCCGGCTGGGCGGCAGCGGCGATGGGCTTTACCCTCGGCAATACCGCGATGATCATCACCGGCGCGCTCGTGGGTTCGTCCGGTGCGATCCTGTCCTACATCATGTGCAAGGCGATGAACCGCAGCTTCATCAGCGTGATCGCCGGCGGCTTTGGTGCGGAAGCAGCCAGCAGCGATGGCGCAGCGAAAATCGACCGCCCGTGGAAACGCGGTTCGGCCGAGGATGCCGCCTATATGATGAAACAGGCCGAGAGCGTGATCATCATTCCAGGATACGGTATGGCCGTGGCGCAGGCCCAGCACGCTCTGCGTGAAATGGGCGATATGCTGAAAGAGCAGGGCGTCAGCGTCAAATATGCGATCCATCCGGTAGCGGGTCGTATGCCCGGTCATATGAACGTGCTGCTGGCCGAAGCCAATGTGCCCTATGACGAGGTGTTCGAGCTGGAAGATATCAACAGCGAATTTGCCCAGGCCGATGTTGCGTTCATTATCGGTGCGAATGACGTGGTCAATCCGGCGGCGAAAACCGACAAGGGATCGCCGATTTACGGTATGCCGGTGTTCGATGTCGAAAAAGCCAAGACGATATTCTTCGTCAAGCGTTCGATGGGCGGCGTCGGCTATGCCGGGGTCGATAACGAGGTCTTTTATATGGACCAGACCATGATGTTGCTTTCCGACGCGAAGAAAATGTGCGAAGAAATTGTAAAGGCGCTCTAGACGCCGACTTCGGATTTTTCAGGGAATGTAATTTCAATGCGTAAAATTGGCCTGATTGGCGGGATGAGCTGGGTATCAACCGCCAGCTACTACACGCGGATCAACAGGATCGTGCAAAAGCGGCTGGGCGGATTTACCAGCCCGCATATGCTGATCGAGAGCGTCAATTTCAGCGACTATGCCCGGCTGCAGTCGGACGATGACTGGGAAGCTGCGGCGGGTTTGATGACCCGGTCGGCCAAGCGGCTGGAAAATGCCGGTGCGACCGCGATATTGATCTGTTCCAACGCGATGCACAAGATCTATGATCAGGTGCAGCCGGAAGTCGGCGTGCCGATCCTCCATATTGCCGACTGCGTCGGTGATAGGATGGTCGCCGATGGCATAAAGACGGCGACCTTGATCGGTTCACGCAACGTGATGACCGAAGGCTTTTACCGCAAACGTCTGGTTGGCAAGGGCATAGTCCTGTCGCCGCCGGACGAACAAAGGGTCGAGGAGATCGACCGGATCATCTACGAAGAGCTGATGTTCAATGAGGCCAAGCGCGAGTCCGAACGGACGATGAAAACCTATATCACCAATATCGCCAAGGGCGATGTCGAGGCAGTGGTGTTGGGTTCTACCGAGCTTGATCTGATCGTCGATACCAAGGCGAATATCCTGCCGATTTACGACAGCACCGAAATCCACGCCGACGCGGCGATTGAATGGATTCTAGCCGACGGCTAGTCTCGGCTTTTTTCAAATCTACTGACATTGATGTCAATGCTCTTGGCATCGGCTGATTTTTGCGGCATTATCCTTCATTCTTGGAGGAGAGAGATATGATACGCAGTTTACTGGTTGCCACCGCGCTTTGCCTGAGCGCCCCGACACTCGCAAAAACGGTCACTGTCGCCCCTGGCGCAGATGCGCAGGAACGGCTTCAGGAAGCCCTGATTCTCGCGGAACCTGGTGATGTCGTTGAACTGGGCGCTGGCCGGTTCGATCTGGTTGACGGTCTCTCGCTCGATGTCGACGGTGTTACCGTCCGCGGCGCCGGTATGGATCAGACCGTTCTCAATTTTGCCGGGCAACTGGGTGCGGGCGAAGGCCTGCTGGTCACTTCCGACAATGTCATATTGCGCGATTTTGCGATCGAGGACAGCAAGGGCGACGGCATCAAGTCGAAGGGTGCGGACAATATCGTCTATTACAAGATCCGCGTGGAATGGACTCGCGGACCGCATGCCGAAAATGGCGCTTATGCGATCTATCCGGTCGAAAGTACGAATGTGCTGGTCGACAGCGTCACCACGATAGGGTCTTCCGACGCGGGTATTTATGTCGGCCAGTCGGAAAATATCATCGTCCGCAACAGCGTGGCGAAATATAATGTCGCCGGGATCGAGATCGAGAATAGCATCGGGGCCGACGTCTATAATAATATCGCAGTCAACAATACCGGCGGGATACTGGTCTTCGATCTGCCGAATATTCCGAAACAGGGTGGCCGCAATGTCCGCGTATTCGACAATATCGTGGTCGACAACAACACCCCCAATTTTGCCCCCGAAGGCAATATTGTCGCTGGCGTACCCACCGGCATGGGGATCATGGTGATGTCACATTACGAGGTGGAGGTGTTTGACAATATCATCGCCGAAAACGGCACCGGCAATATCCTGATCGTCTCCTATACCAAGGGGCAAAATGATCCGAATTACAATCCGAAGCCGATTGGCGTGCGGGTGTTCGAGAATAAACATGGCCGGGCAGGCTATAAGCCGGCCTTTCCGGGAGGGGATTTGTTGAAAGCGGCCTTTGGCGGGGCGATTCCGCCGATTATCGAAGATGGTACCGGCGAAAATATCTTGATCGGAGATGATGTTCCGGTCATGACGCTTGGCCTGACCGCACCGGGCCAACCACTGACCGAGGCAAAACCGGCTTTGGTCGCAGGCGCTGCTGAACCCTTTGACGGCCGGCAGTTGAAACCGGTTGTCATGCCCGCAGCGATGGAAGCCGCGATCCGATAATGCGGTTGCTGGTATCTGCTTGTGCGATGGCGGTGCTGGCCTTGTCGGCAGGTGCCAGCGAACCTGCCGGCGTCGCCGATTCGGTGATCCTGTCCGACGGTCTGCCGCGCAGCCTGTCGGACTATGGCTTCTTCAAGGATGCGGCGGCGTGGCAACCCAATGAGCGGGTTGTGCCTTATTCGCTCAACACGCCTCTGTTCACCGATTATGCGGAGAAATACCGGTTCATCTATGTGCCGGAGGGACCGCAGGCGAAGGCGAACGGCGACGGAATGTTCGACTTTCCGGTCGGCTCGGCTTTGATCAAGAGCTTCGGCTACGAGATCGACGGCAAGCCGCGCCTGCTCGAGACACGGGTGTTGCTGCACCGTGCCGATGGCTGGCTGGCACTGCCCTATGTCTGGAATGAAGAGCAGACCGAGGCCAGGTTGAAAGTCGCTGGCGCGCGCATTGCGGTTAACTTCACCGACCCGTCGGGCAAGAAACGCTCGATCAACTATGGTGTGCCAAACAAGAACCAGTGCAAGGAATGTCACGCCTTGTCGGATGCGGTGGTCCCGATCGGGCCCAAGGCGCGCAATCTCACCCATGACGGGCAGCTTGCGGATTTTGCCAGGCTCGGTTTGATCGATCAAGAACCCAAGGTCGAATATCGCGTGCCGGTTTGGGGAGAGACCAGCGCGCCGCTGAACGACCGTGCGCGTGGCTATCTCGATGTCAATTGCGCCCATTGTCACAATATAAACGGCTCGGCGAGCAACTCCGGCCTGTTCCTGACCTATGAAGAAAAAATGCCGGTCCGCTTCGGGATCAACAAGCGTCCGGTTGCGGCCGGACGGGGCAGCGGCAACCATGATTTCGATATCGCTCCCGGCGATCCGGACGGCAGCATCATGATCTACCGTCTGAACAGCCTCGATCCCGGCATCAGTATGCCGGAAGTGGGCCGATCAATCGTCCATGACGAGGGCGTGGCACTGCTCAGCCAGTGGATTGCGGAGATGGAATAGGGACATATAATGACTAACAGGATCGCCCATTGCCATTGCCGCCAATTGCAAGTGACAACGACGGGTGAGCCTTATGCGGTGGTGATGTGTCATTGTCGCGGCTGTCAGCAGCGGACCGGTGCTCCCTTTGGTGTCGGCGCCTATTTCAAGCTGGGTGATTGCAGCATTGCCGGAACATCAAAGCAATATGTGAGAACCGGCACTAGCGGCTCGCCATTCGAGAACCGCTTTTGCCCGGACTGCGGCACCACGGTTTACTGGCTCACGCCGTCTCATCCTGACGGCGTCGGGATTGCGACGGGCTGTTTTGAGGGAGATGATCTCCCGGCTCCATCGCGCAGTGTGTGGGAAAGCGAACGCCACCACTGGGTAGACGTGCCTTTGAAGGACCGGTGGCTGGAAGGTCGCAACGGGCCAAAGGTCGAGGACTGAAGAACAGCGTGAACGGCTTGTTTCCTGGCACAGGCCGGGAAAAAATTACTTCGCGCGGGTCCAGTTCTGGCCCTGACAGAAAAAGGCGACACAGCCTTTCATCTTCAGACTATTCGCCGAATTCAGGCTGACTTCCGAGCGATAGCTCTTGCCACTTTTCGGATCATAGACCTTGCCGCGCCAGATTTTGCCGTCGGGCGTGAATCCGGTCAATATCGCCATGCCGAGCAAAGTGCGGTTGCGCAGTTTCTTGTCGGGATTGTTGATATCCTTCTGTCCGGCCCCATCGGGCGGGGTTACCAGATATTTGTAGATACGGCCGCAAACTGTCGTGCCGCATTTGGAAATTTTGACGATGGCATCGCGGTCTTGGGTGATCCAGTCGCCTTGAATCGAATCCGCTGCCAGCGCAGGGGTGGCAAAAGCCATGGCTGCGGGTATCAGGGCCGCTGCTATTCTGCCGGAGGTTCTTGTCGACATGGATGTCTTCCCTTGCTGGTGTTTCGATGTTCAGGAACGAGGCAATAGATCGCTGGCGGTTACGCCCGTCTGAACACGACGGAACAATGTACCTTTTTCGGCCCAGAAAATAAACGCCAGTGATCCGACGCCGCAGACCAGGAAGCCGGTAGCGAGGGGCAGGATCGTGCCGTCAAATTGCAGCCCGATCGCTGCGCCGATCATTGCCGACAGACCGGAACGGGTGAAATTCTGGAAGGAGGACGCAACGCCGGCGGTCTTGCCGAACGGCTGCATCGCGATGGAGCTGAAATTGGCTCCGGTGAAACCGACCATTCCCATCGAAGGCACAAGCAGCGCCATGAAGACCCAGAGATTGACCACCCCGGCCTCGGCGAGAGCAAAATGGACGATCGACACCAGAATGAAAAAGATCAGCGCGGATTGCGACACACGCCGCGCGCCAAAGCGCATGACGATGCGCGAGTTGGTAAAGCTGGCGACCGACATCGCACCCGCATTCAGGGCGAAAATATAGGCAAATATATCGCCGGCATCGAATATGTCGAAGAATATCTGCTGGGCCGAAGCGATATAGGCGAACAGCGGGGCCATCATCAGGCCGCTGGCAATGACATGGCCGAAGCTGTTGCGGTTGAAGATAACACCATACCATGCCGATGCGATGGACCGGGCCCTGATCGGCGTTTTATGTTCAGGGTGCAAGGTCTCGGGCAGTCGCGTCATCACCCAAAGGAATGTCGCCAGCCCGGCGCTGGCGAGCACCAGAAATATTGCCTTCCACGGTGCCACCATGAGAACCAGCTGCCCGAGCAGCGGCGCGGTGATCGGGACGATCATGAACACCATCATGATCGTCGACATCGAGCGGGCCATGGCATCGCCTTCGTAGCGATCGCGGATGATGCTGTTCGCCAGCACGCCCATGGCCGAGGCGGCTAGCCCCTGAATGAAGCGACCGATCAACAGCAGTTCGAAATCCCAGGCGAGGGCGCACAATAGAGCAAAGACGGTATATATCGAGATGGTCACCAGCAGCACCGGCCTGCGTCCATAGCGGTCGGCCAGCGAACCGTATAATATCGACCCGATCGCCATGCCGTAAATATAGGAGGTGATGGTCCATTGCCGGTCATTGACATTGGGCAAGGCAAAATCGTCGGAGATCAAGCCAAGCGCAGGCAACATGATGTCGATCGCCAGCGCATTCAGCGACATCAGGCTGGCCATCATGATGATAAGCTCGGTGCGGCCGATCGGAAAGGGGAGGGCTTTGTTTTGCACCTGCGGCCTATGGCAAGGTCGGCTGGTTGTGGCTATAGCCGAAATGATAATCCGGATGCAATTACAGACCGGAAAGTGGAGGAAATTGCATGAAGAGCGGAATGTTGCTGCGACTGGTATTCACGGGGATGGCGCTGGGCGGCGCGAGCGTAGCCAGCGCTGAAGCGGCAGAGTCACAATCAGAATTTGGCTGCCAGTCCGCCTATGGCGATATATGGGCCGAGGACTTTACCGATGCGCCTCACCGTGAAATCAATGGCGCGTCGATACAGACCCCATCCGACTTCCTGCGAATGACCGGTACGCGGGAGGCCGGTCTGAAAATCATCAACGGCGGCGATTTTTCGGGCTGGGATTTTTCCAAAATCCTGCTTGCCAATATCTGCTTCGACAATAGCAAGCTGACGGATTCCAATTTTGCTGGCGTGCAGGCACGAGGCATTGGTTTCATCAAATCGGATCTGAGCGGATCGAATATGCGCGGTGCGATCATGCCCGCGATATTTCTGCGCAATGCAAATCTCTCCGACGTCGCCGCTCAAAATGCGGACTTCAGCGGCGGTCATTTCGACGGCGGCTGGTTTGAAGGCAGTGTCGAGGGATGGAATATCGACGGGGCCGATATGAGTGGCTTCACCTTTGCATGCGGGATCACGGTGCCCGATGGCTGTCCGGTTTATCAGGGCGGGGTCAAGATGAGCGCAAACGGAACGGATTTCTCCGGAGCCACGCTGCACAGCTTTGGCCTGTATGATGTCGAACTGACCGGCGCCATTCTGGACCAGACGATTCTCGCGCCAAGACAATTATCCTATCTGGCGCAGGCCGAATTTCGCGGCGCCGTCGTCCTGCGCGGCAGCGGCAGCGATGTAAATATTACCGCGGAGGAAGCGCGCTATCTGATGGCAGAAACAGCCCGACAGAAAGCAGTGGAAGCGCAGCCGTCCTTCGACTGCGCCAAGGCGGTCAGCAAGGTCGAACGGGAAGTTTGTGGCGAATATGCGGGCGATTTGCGCGTGGCTGATCGCGATATTGCGATCTTGTACAAACGCGCGAAGAGCATTGATTCCGGCGTCATCGCAAGCCAGCGGGCCTGGTTGAAGCAGCGTAACCAATGCGGTGTGGCCGAATCTCCCTCGGGCTGCATCCGGAAAAGCTATAGCGACCGCAAGGGGCAGCTTCTTGGCTTGCTCGGCGAAAACCAATGGCTGGCCCGCGGAGAGGCGGCGTTGTTCATCGACGATGTGCTGCCGCTTCCCGCTGCTGTTGTGGAGTCCGAGCTTTTCGCCCGGATCTCGCCTATATTGGTTGGTGCCTCGATGACCGAGATATTGATCGAGCGGGCGGATGACGGGCTTTACGAGATCAAGGGTAGCTCGGTGGGTGCCAACGCCCATTTGTGCAGCATCTACGCTTCGCATCTCTATTTCGACAAGGAATCGGGCTGGTATATCCCGGTGTCGGAAGGACGCGTGATACCGATCTTCCGGATATTGGACAATCGGCTGGAGATATTTGCCAACGGGCGTCCGGATTATGAACTATATCCCGAAGCAGGGGATTTCATGAGTTGCGGGATGCGCGCGGGTCTGGACGAGACGATCCGCGTCAATGCCAGCGACGAGCTGATCGACAGCTATCGGAAATCGTTGAGCGAGGAAATGTAGCCGCTCCCCAAGCGGGGAAACAGGCGCTAGGTTGACCGGATGTCCGATTCCACTCCCGATCTGCTCCAGCGCAAGATCATCCATATCGACATGGATGCGTTTTTTGCCAGTGTCGAGCAGCGGGACTTTCCCGAATTGCGAGGCAAACCGGTGGCGGTGGGCGGTTCCTCCAAGCGCGGGGTTGTCGCGGCGGCATCCTATGAAGCGCGTGTGTTCGGCGTGCGCTCGGCGATGGCTTCGGTCACCGCGAAGCGGCGCTGCCCCGACCTGATTTTCGTCAAGCACCGGTTCGAGGTCTATCGCGAGGTATCGCAGCAGATCCGCGCGATATTCCGCATGCACAGCGATCTGGTCGAGCCCTTGTCGCTGGACGAAGCCTATATCGATGTCACGCAGGACAAGATGGGCATCGGCAATGCGACCCGGATTGCCGAGATGATCCGGGCGGAGATCAGGAAGCAGACCGGCCTCACCGCCAGCGCCGGGGTCAGCTATAACAAGTTCATCGCCAAGATAGCCTCCGACCAGAACAAGCCCGACGGCATTTGCGTGATCAAGCCGCATCAGGGGGCGGATTTTGTCGCCGGGCTGCCTGTGCGGCGTTTCTTTGGCGTCGGGCCGAAGACGGCGGAGCGGATGGCGAAACTCGACATTCACACCGGCGCCGATCTGCGCGCGCAATCGGAGGCCTTTCTTGGCCAGCATTTCGGCAAGTCGGCAGGCTATCTGTTCCGCGCCTCGCGCGGCGTCGATCATCGCGAAGTGCGGTCCAACCGGATCCGCAAATCGGTCGGCGGCGAACGGACCTATGGCGATGATCTGGTCAGCGACAATGATATGCACGACGCGTTTGAGCATATTATCGATATCGTCTGGAACAGCATCGAGAAATGCGAAGCGCGCGGGCGGACGGTGACGCTCAAGGCTAAATATGCGGATTTCCGGCAGGTTACGCGGTCGCAATCGGTGGATCATTATGTCGCGGACAAGAATGAATTTGCGCGCATCGGTCGCGATCTGATGAACAGTATCATGCCAGTGGAAAATGGTGTGCGGCTGCTCGGGTTGACGCTCGGCAATCTGGAAGGCGCAGAAGCGTCCGCCGGATCGGATGAAAGCGACAGTCAGCCCGCTTTCGAGTTTTAGCCTTGCTATAGACTATACCTTGCAATACATAGTAACAATGTTAAGCAAGGCATCATGATGGAATCGCAAAAGAACATTGAGTCAAAATGGGATGCCCAGCTCCGCAAGGGAACGCTGGAACTGGTCATATTGGCGGTGTTGAAAGAGCGGCGGCTATACGGCCTTGAACTGCTCGGCCAGCTTCAGTCTCTGGAGACGACGGCGATCACCGAGGGGACCTTATACCCTCTGCTCGACCGGCTGAAACGGGACGGCCTTGTTGACGCCCATTGGCAGCAAGAGGGAGAGACCCGGCCCCGCAAATATTACCGGCTCACGATGAAGGGTGAGGAGAAGCTGGCTGATCTCACGATCCGCTGGCGGAAATCCATCGAAGATATTGAAACCTTATTGAACAACCCCGGGCCGGGGCCGATCCGCCCGAAAGGAGATTAATATGTCAGACCGCGAGATGGTCCACAATTACCTGCAATCGCTGATGCGTTTCTTGTCGCGCCTCGACCAGGAGGATGCCGATGACGTGCTGCGCGAAATCGAGAGCCATATCTACGATGTGATGGAAATGCGCGAAGGGAACGGTGAGATGATCGATGCTTCGGCTATCCTGGAAGGCTTTGGCCAGCCGCGCGATCTGGCCGGACAATATGTCGATCATATCCTGAAGGGTGCTCCGCCACCCAGAGGGTTTCGGGCTATTCAGAAAGTGAAAAGGGGTGCGACCACTGGGCTCCGTTGGGCCACAGGCCTAGTGGGCTACAGCCTGTCCGCCACCTTGTTGGCGATCGGCATGTATAAACTGTTCGATCCGGATGCTGTCGGTTTCTGGGCCGATGAATCGGGGATGTCGGTTGTGATTGGTGCGATGTCGGAAGTTCCTGCGGGCACGCATGAACTCATGGGCTGGTGGATGACACCGGTCGCGATTGGATTGGGCATCGCTGCTGCCTATTTGGCGACCCGGCTACTCAGGGTTTTAAAACTGAAAAGCTAAGTTTTGCGGACAACCAGTGATCAGAAACTCATCTCGTCATAGATCCGGCTGACGTCGCCATTCCATTCGCCGTGATAGCGTTCGAGCAACTGTGCCGCCGGGGATTTGCCCCTGGCGACCACTTCGCGCAGCGGGTCGAGAAAGCCGCTTTCATTGTCGCCACTGCTGTTCAGGCGGTTGCGCGCGGTCAGGCCAGCCGACGATATGTCGAGGATTTCCGCAGCGAGGTCTTTCAACGTCTGGCCATTCGGAATCGGTGTGTCGAGTCCGAGCTTGGGAACGCCGTTGCGCAGGGCTTCGCGTTCTTCCATGCTCCAGCCCTTGACGCGGTCCCAGGCGGCATCGAGCGCGGTCTGGTCGTAGAGCAGGCCGACCCAGAAAGCGGGCAGGGCGCAGATGCGGTTCCACGGACCGCCATCGGCGCCGCGCATTTCGAGGAAACTTTTCAGGCGCACTTCCGGGAAAGCAGTAGAAAGATGATCGGTCCAGTCGGACATGGTCGGTTTCTCGCCGGGGAGAACTGACAGATTGCCTTTGAGGAAATCGCGGAAGCTGAGGCCGGCGGCGTCGATATATTTGCCATCGCGGAAGACGAAATACATCGGCACGTCGAGCATATATTCAGCATAGCGTTCGTAGCCGAAGTCTTCCTCGAACACGAACGGCAGCATGCCGGTGCGGTGTGGATCGGTGTCGGACCAGATATGGCTGCGGAAACTCTGATAGCCGTTGGGCTTGCCTTCGGTGAAGGGCGAATTGGCAAATAATGCGGTGGCCAGAGGCTGCAGCGCCAGTCCGACGCGGAATTTCTGCGCCATATCGGCTTCGCTGGCATAGTCGAGATTGACCTGGATCGTGCAGGTGCGCAGCATCATATCGAGGCCAAGATTGCCAACGCGCGGCATATGGTTGAGCATGATCTGGTAGCGGCCCTTGGGCATGATCGGCAATTCGGCTCGGGTCTTGTCCGGCCACATGCCCATGCCGAGGAAACCGGTGCCGGTTTTCTCGCCGATCGCCTTGACCTGCTGCAAATGGCGGCCGGTTTCGTTGCAGGTTTCGTGCAGATTTTCCAGCGGTGCGCCGGAGAGTTCCAGTTGGCCAGCGGGTTCGAGGCTGATCGCACCGTCGGTGCCCGACATGGCGATGACTTTGCCACCCTCTTCGACCGGCTTCCAGCCGAAGTCCTGCATGGCGAGCAGCAGGTCCTTGATCCCGCCGGGTTCGTCATAGCTGGGGGCGTGATGGTCGGTGGTCGAATAGACGAATTTCTCGTGCTCGGTACCAATCCGCCAGCGATCCTTCGGCTTCTCGCCTTCGGCCATCGGATTGATCAACTGCTCGATATTCTCGATCACAGGATCGTTGCTGTCTGAAATCTGTCTTGTGCTCATCGTCCAGCCTTAGGAAATCCTTTGGTTCTGTACCATTAAAAAAAAGCTGTTCCGCTAAAAGCTTTTGTTCCTTGTCACAATAGCCAGCGGACAGCGGCAAATCCGCCGACGAACAGGACGCCGACAGCAGTCGTTGCCAAGGCGAAATTCTTGTCGATCCACGCCTTCATCGGCGGACCGAAATAACGGAGCAGGGCGGCGACCAGAAAGAAGCGCGCGGAACGGGCGACAATCGCCGCACCGATCAATATGTAAAGCGGCATTGCGGTGCTGCCGGCAGCGATCGTGATTACCTTGAACGGCAATGGTGTGAAGCCGGCCAGCAAGACGACAACCCAGCCCTGTTCATTGAAATTCTGGGCAAAAACGTCAAATTTCTCGGCCGCACCATAAAATTCCAGGATCGGCATGCCGACCGTTTCGAAGACGAAATAGCCGATCGCATAACCGAGCAGCGAGCCGAGTACCGACGCAATGGTGCAGATCAGCGCGTACCAGTAAGCGCGCTCCGGCTTGGCCAGGCACATGGGCGCGAGCATGACGTCCGGCGGGATCGGAAAGAAGCTGGATTCAGCAAAGCTGATTCCGGCGAGCCATTTCGTGGCTTGCCGATGGGCTGCCTTTTCGAGCATCCATTCATAGAGGCGTTTTAGCATGTCTTTTAGACCTCAGTCGCCGGGCGGGCGCATCCGCGCCCTTGGCTTTCCTCAAATAAGCTCGGGCGCGCGGTCGCGCTTGCCTCGCTTCGCTCGGTTGGTTGGAGATAATTCCGAGTTAAGTGAAGCACGGCCAATTGGCCGTCGCGCCGAAAACCCACCATCTAGTGCCCCGGTGCGCCCGTCACTTCTTCCAACAATTCCTTCGGTGTTTCACGGCCATGGTCGATACCGGCGGCGCGATTGCCTTTGGCCAGAGCGAAGACGACACCGGAGAGTGCAAGCAGAGCAACGATATTGGGCAGGGTCATCACCGCGTTGGAAATATCGCCCATACGCCAGATCAGCTCTAGCGGTGCGAAAGAACCGACGAAGATCACCAGGCACCATAATATCCGCCATGTGAAATGCAGCCGGTTTTCTCCCTTCAGGGTCGATCCCGGAGTCAGGTCATAAAGATAGGTGATCGCCCGTTCGCCATAATAGCTCCAGGTCAGCAGGGTCGTGAACACGAACAGGATCAGTGCCACCGACGCGACCAGCGTCCCGACCGGAATACCGAAAATGGGGAAAGGGAAGGCCGCAGCATAAGCGCCGGACGTCATGGCAAAGCCGTTCAGATCCGATTGCCATGCATGTTTCACCACTTCAGCCGTGCCGTCGGACAGAGTATGGGTGAAGTCGCCAGCGACAGTGAGCATCACCAGCGCGGTCATCGTGCAGATGACGACGGTGTCGATAAAGGTGCCCATCATTGCGAAACGGCCCTGCGCTGCGGGGTCATTGGTTTGCGCCACTGCGTGGGCGATCGGGGTCGATCCCTGGCCCGCTTCATTGGAGAACAGACCGCGTGCGACACCGGCGCGAATGGCGATGATGATTGCTGCGCCCAGAAAGCCGCCGCTGGCCGATTGCGCGTTGAAGGCGCCTCCGAAAATGCGTCCGAAGGTTTCCGGCAGATCAGGGATGTTGATGATCAGCGCGATCGCGGCCATCAGCAAATAGGCACCGGCCATCCACGGAACGATGGTTTCTGCTACCCGGCCGATTGACTTGATGCCGCCGATGATGACGACGAAGACCGCAATGGCTGCGACCGCGCCGCCGACCCATTCTTCGACACCGAATAATTCATTGGCGCTGTCGCCGAGGCTATTGGCCTGAATGCCGTTGCCGGTAACCAGAGCGGAGAATAATGTGCCGAGGCAGAATAATATCGCCAGCCATGTCCATTTCGGGCCGAGACCGATGGTTATATAGGACATCGGGCCGCCGCGATAGGTGCCGTCAGCAGCCTGCTCGCGGAAGCGCACGGCCAGCGAGCCTTCGGCAAAGGCCAGTGCCATGCCGAACAATGCGGTCACCCACATCCAGAAAATTGCGCCGGGTCCGCCGAGGGTTATTGCGGTGGCTACGCCGGCAAGATTGCCGGTTCCGACCTGACCGGACAATGCTGTGGACAGGGCCGCGAAGGGAGAAATTTCGCCTGCGCCCTTGCTCGATGATTTTTTGAACAGTCCGGCGAGCGACGGGAAAAGACGAAGCAGCGGATAGCCGCGAAGGCCGATCATGAAATATATGCCTGCACCGAGCAATATCACCACCATCGGCGGTATCGGAAGTATTTCGGTCCCTTCCCAGGTGCCGGCCCAGATAAAGTCCGATATATTGGTGACGGGCACGATCGCCGCTTCAAAACCTGAAACCGGTGCTGCACTCACTAAACTTCTCCCCGATAGCGCATATGGCGCATATTCTATCCCGAACGGCAGAACTAGCAGGCAGATCGTTTTTGGCAAATGCTTTTGCCATCTGCTTTCCAGTCCCTATGCTGGGGCCAAACCGGAAAAGAAGATGGAGATGATATGATGCAGAGTCTGTGGGTGAAGAAAGAGGACCTCGCACAAAGCGACTGGCACGAGGCTGATCTACCAGTCCTGACCGATGGACAAATCCTGCTGGCAGTCGAAAAATATGCCCTGACAGCGAATAATATCACTTATGCTGTGGTCGGCGACGGCTTTGGCTACTGGAATTTCTTCCCGACCGGCGATGACGATTGGGGCATTGTTCCGGTCTGGGGGTTTGCCAACGTGGTGGCCTCGGAAAATGCTGATATTGCAGTGGGCGAGCGGGTCTACGGCTATTTGCCGATGGCCAGCCATTTGCTGGTCACGCCGACCAATGTACAGGACGGCGGCTTCGTCGACGGCGCTGCGCACCGGCAGGGGCTGGCGATCATCTACAATCAATATCATCGGCTCGGGCAGGACGAGAGTCCGCTCGAGGCGGAGCGGGCCATCTTCCAGCCGCTCTTCACCACCAGTTTCCTGATCGAACATTTCATGCGTTCGAATGACTGGTTCGGAGCAGAAGCGCTGCTGATGACCAGCGCGTCGTCGAAAACCTCACTGGGTCTGGCGATGGTTGCGAAAAACCTGAGCCCGGAAATCCGGCGCATTGGTCTGACGTCGGCGGGCAACAAGGCGTTTGTCGAGCAGTCCGGGCTTTATGACGAGGTTCTGACTTATGATGATCTGCCAGCTGCCGATGCCGCGAAGCCAACTGTCTCGGTTGATTTTGCCGGCAATGGCCAGCTGCTTGCATCTATCCACGCGCATTGGGGCGACAATCTGAAGTTTAGTTCGATGGTCGGAGCGACCCATATCTCCGAACGCGGCGGCGCAGACGATCTGCAAGGTCCCAAGCCGGTGCTTTTCTTTGCCCCCACTGCTGCCGAAAGCTTGATGAAGGAAATCGGGCCGGCAGCGTTCCGCGCGCGGGTCGATGAACAGTTTTCCGCATTTGTTGCGGGCGCCAGCGCCTATCTGAAGGTCGAGCGGCTGGACGGGCGCGATGCCCTGCAAACCGCCTATCTGGCGATGCTGGCGAACGAGGTGGCGCCCAGTCGCGGACTGATGTGCCATCTGGAATAGCCTAAAGCCTTGATTGTGCGACGATTTGGCTGGATAACGGATCAGTTCGGGTCGCACCGACGGGGAACATAGTTTGGCTGAACCAACAAAAATACCGGATCTGGGGCGGAATCCCCTTTTTCAGGGCGTGTCCCCGGAAGCTCTGAGCGCGTTGCAATCTGCCTCTACCATGCGACCGGTAACAGGCGGCGAGGCGCTGGTTCGCCAGGGCGATGACGCGGACGCGCTTTATTTTGTCGAGTCCGGACGATTTCGGGTTGTGGTCAACAAGAAACGGATTGTCGCCCATATCGAAACCGGAGAAGCGGTCGGAGAACTGGCTTTTTTTGCCGGTGGTAAGCGGACCGCAGATGTTATCGCCACCCGCGATTCGAAGGTGCGGGAAGTCTCGCGGCAGGCCTTTGACGAAATTGCTCTGCGCCATCCCGAATTATACGCGGCGATGCTGAAGCTGGTCTCCGAACGGCTTGCGGTCGCGACTGCGCGGACATCGTCGATAACATCGAATATTCCACGCGTAATTGCGCTGCTACCCGCAGGAAACAGCGCCTTGCCTGACGGGTTTCTGATGCGGATGGCAGAGGCGTTTGAGGCGGTGGTCGCGGCAGGGACGCCGGTCGTGCCGCTCGATCGCGGAACCAGCGAAGCGGCGGACAGCGGCGAATATCAGTCCTGGCTGGCGGAGCAGGAAGCCAAAGGTGCCTATGTCCTGATCGACGGCAGCGGGCCGGAGGACTGGGGACAGATGGTGTGCCGTAACGCGGACGCACTGGTCATGGTGGCGCGGCCCGGCCAGGCCGATCCCGAACCCAATGCGATGGAAATATCGGCGATGCGCTCGATCGCGGAACCGCAGCGCAGCTTGCTGTTGCTTCGGAAGAGCAGTGACAAATCGATCAGCAGGAGCAGCGAGTGGATTGATCCGCGTAGCCCTAAATTGCATCATCATGTCGCGCTCGACAATGATGCGGACTTTACCAAGGTCGCACGTTTCCTGACCGGTCGGGCCGTCGGCATCGTGCTGGCGGGCGGCGGCGCATTGGGCTGTGCCCATCTCGGCGTGATCAAGGCGTTGCGGCAGGCCGATATTCCGATCGATTTCATTGGCGGTGCGAGCGCAGGGGCGGCGATGGGCGGCGCTATTGCCCGCGGGATGTCGGTGGAAGAAACGCTCGACCAGATGGAGGCGATGTTCATCCATGCCAAGGCGATGAAACGGCTTACCTTGCCAATCTACTCGCTGCTCGATCCGACGGTGTTCGATAGCGAACTGCGAACCCGTTACGGGACCCGGGATATCGCCGACCAGCCGATCAATTTTTTCGGCGTCTCGACCAACCTGTCGACCAACGGCCTGCATATCCACCGGCGCGGACCTTTGTGGGAATGCGTCCGCGCATCGGGATCCTTGCCGACGATATTGCCACCGTTCATCGACAAGGACGGCAATATCCTGGTCGACGGCGGAGTCCTCGACAATGTCCCGGTCAAGGTGATGCACGGGCTGAAATCCGGACCGAATATTGTCGTGTCTTTAGGCGATCCTCATGAAATATGGCGGACAAAGGCGCTATATGGCGACATTCGCGGGCGGTGGCGCTTGTTGCGCGACGTGATCTTCCGTCGCAAGCGGGACGCAGAATTTCCCTCGATTGTCGAAATCATGTCGCGGTCGATGGTGGTTGCAAGCCGGATGGCTTCGAAGGAAATGCTCGGCGAACAAGATGTATTGGTCAATCCGCCGATCATTCCGAATATGCAGATACTCGACTGGCATCTCGGCCGGGAACTGGCTGAAATGGCTGCTGAATATATCAGCGAGCATGTGGTTCCGACCATTGACTTGCAGCCGGAATTTACCAAATAGGTACAAAATACTTGACATCGTCACGCTATTTAGGTACATATCAGGAACATCGCGAAATTGTGATTCGGGCCGACCAGCTCTGAATGATCCCGCCGGACCGGCGGGGCCTTCAGACCGGAAGGTCCTTTTTTATGTCCGGACGGTTCGCGCCGATCCGGTGCGGAGTATGTTCATGGTAAAATCAAAAGTCGGGGGATGTTATGACCACAGGCGCAAGCTGAAGTTTCTGAAAAACCTTGCTCTAAGCTCGCACGTGTCAGCTTCGGCCAGGGCGGCCGGTGTTGCGGTCTCGACCGTCTATAACTGGCGCGAGCGCGATCCGGAGTTTCTCCGGGAATGGATGCGGTCTCTCGCCGCCGGCTATGAGTTGCTGGAAATGGATTTGCTCGACCGTGCCCGCAATGGCGTCGAGAAACCGGTTTTCCATGAAGGCCAGCAGGTTGCGACGGTGAAGCACTATAATGACGGCATTGGCGTCAAATTATTGCTGGCGCACAAGCAGATGGTGGCGCTGACCCGCGCGATAGAGGATGATATCAGTCCGGAACAGATACGCATCGATCTCGACCGCAAATTGGCCGATATGCGGACAAAGCTGCTCAGACGTCGTGAGCTGGCCGAGGGGCAGGCAAAGCCTCCTGCCTCCGATAATGATGAATGATTTGACCGACGCTGAGTTTTTTGCGGATTCGAGCGCGCAGGAACGCAGGGCGCTTTTCTTTTCGTTGAACCGGCGGCAGCAGCAGGACGTCCTGTACCACTGGAATTTCTGGGCCCGGCCGGAACAGAGACCGCCTGCCGGTGACTGGTCGATCTGGCTGATCATGGCAGGACGCGGCTTTGGCAAAACCCGGGCAGGGGCGGAATGGGTGCGGCAGATTGCCGAATGTGATGGCAGCGCCCGCTTTGCCCTCGTCAGCGCAAACTATGCCGAGACCCGGACGGTGATGGTTGAAGGGGAGAGCGGCCTGCTGTCGATTGCGCCGCCGAAGCAGCGCCCGAACTGGGAACCGTCGCTGAAGCGGCTGACCTGGGAAAATGGTGCGCAGGCGCATCTCTATTCCGCCGCCGAGCCGGAAGGCTTGCGAGGTCCCCAGCACAGTCACAGCTGGTGCGACGAGATTGCCAAGTGGTTGAACAATGCCGGGCAGGCGGAAGCCGCCTGGGACAATCTGAAAATGGGTTTGCGTCTCGGCTACCGTCCGCAGATGGTTGCCACCACGACGCCGCGTCCGGTGCCGCTGGTCCGGGCTTTGGCTGGCGGCGAGGCGGTGATCACAAGAGGCCGGACGCAGGATAATGATCTGCATCTGCCGGTTGCGTTCCTGACCGCGATGGAGGGAGATTATGGCGGCACGCGGCTGGGGCGTCAGGAATTGGACGGCGAACTGATCGAGGATTTTGAGGGCGCGCTGTGGACAAGAGCGATGATCGAGGAGTGTCGGGTTTCTCGCAACGCCGTTCGTGTCGAGCGAAGTCGAGACACATTGGCGCCCTCTAACCGGTCTCTCGACTTCGCTCGAGACGAACGGGAGGTTGGTTTTGCCAGAATCGTCATCGGCGTCGATCCGCCTGCCTCGGCAAAGGGCGACGCTTGCGGGATCATCGTTGCCGGGCTCGGCGCAGACGGCAAAGCCTATGTGCTGGCCGATACCAGCGTGGAAAAGGCCAGTCCCGAAACCTGGGCCCGCAAGGTGGCTGACGCAGCGGACCGCTATGATGCCGACCGCGTCATTGCGGAAGCCAATCAGGGCGGCGCGATGGTGAAATCGGTGCTGCACGCGGCGAAAATCTCGCTGCCGGTGAAGCTGGTTCACGCCTCGCGCGGCAAGGTTGCTCGGGCGGAACCGGTGGCGGCGCTTTATGAAAATGGACGGGTGCATCATGTCGGCGCGTTTCCGCAACTGGAAGACGAGATGTGCGGGTTGCTGGTGGGCGGCGGCTACGAAGGGCCGGGACGTTCGCCGGACCGGGCTGATGCTCTGGTCTGGGCGCTGACGGAATTGATGCTGGGGAAAAGCAGGGTGCCGAGGGTTCGTTAGCGGGGCCTCGATCTTTGCCGACGAACAAAGGAACAAATATGACATTCTGGGAAAATATCGCTCTCGCCTTCAAGGGCGGGGGTGGACCATCGCGGCCGCCTTTGGGGCGGTCCTATATCGGCACTTATGGTGGCGCGGCTCTTTCGGGGGACGCGCCCTTTTCTTATGAAGGAAGGGTGCGCGAGGCCTATGTCGAGAATGCCATTGCCCAGCGCGCGGTGCGGATTGTCGCGGAAGCTGTTGGCGGTGCTCCGCTGTTGTCGGTGGATGAAAGGGTTGTGGCTCTGGTCGGTGGACCGGGTTCCAGCCAGTCGTTGCTCGAGACGATCGCAGCGCATCTGCTGCTTCATGGCAACGCCTATGTGCAGATAATCCATGGCGAGGATGATCAGCCCGGGGAACTTTACGCGCTGCGTCCGGACCGGATCACCGTCGAACCCGATACGAAAGGCTGGCCGGTGGCTTATGCCTATCGCGCTGGCGAGCATCGCACGCGCTTTGCCGCGCAGGATGCGATGGGCAGGCCGGCGATCGTGCACTTGAAGGGTTTCCACCCGACCGATGACCATTATGGACTTGGTTGTCTGGGGGCTGCGGCGAAAGCGGTAGCGGTCCACAATGCGGCGGCGAAATGGAACAAGGCGATCCTCGACAATGCGGCGCGGCCATCGGGGGCGTTGGTTTATGATCCCGGTGCCGACGGATCGGCGCTGACCGGCGAGCAGTTTGACCGGTTGAAGGCCGAGATGGAGGCGAGCTTTGCCGGATCGGTCAATGCCGGGCGGCCGATGCTGCTCGAGGGCGGTCTGAAATGGCAATCGATGAGCATGACCCCGGCGGACATGGATTTTGTCGCGCTCAAGGAAGCGGCGGCGCGGGAGATCGCGCTGGCCTTTGGCGTGCCGCCGATGCTGCTCGGGCTGCCCGGCGACAATAGTTACGCCAATTACCGGGAAGCCAACCGGGCGCTGTGGCGGCTGACGATCCTGCCGCTGGCAGGGAAGATACTGGATGGTCTGTCTGGCGCGCTGCGGAACTGGTGGCCGGACATGAAACTGGCGGTGGATCGCGACCAGATCCCGGCGCTGTCGGAGGATCGCGAGCGGCTGTGGAGGCAGGTTTGCGAGGCGGATTTTCTGTCGCCGGAAGAGAAACGGGCGATGCTGGGGATTTAATTTTGTCTCGCGGCAGTTTGCTGCGCGAACGCCTCCGACGGGGCGTATTTATTTTGGCCTCAAGCGCCGGGCGGGCGCATCCGCGCCCTTGGCTTTCGCGCCGTAAGGCGCGGCGGCCAGTCGGCCTTGCCTCGCTGCGCTCGGTTAGAAACTAGCCACGAGTGTGAGCGCCGAATCGACGCGAAGCGGAGGCAAGCGCGACCGCGCGCCCGCAGCGTAAGCGAGGATAGCCAAGGGCGCGGATGCGCCCGCCCGGCGCTTGAGGTTTAAAAAAGGAATCCAATAAAAATGAATAACGACGAAATGCTCGCCCGCCTGATGGCGCAGGCGGAAGGCGATGGTGCTGATCTGGTGACATTGCGCGCGATTGTCGAGGAAGCGACGGATAGCGGCGCGGTGCGGGTGCTCGACCGGCTGGGGCTGGCCGACCCGACCGCGCAGGATGATATTGACGAATTGCGCGAACTGCTCCGCGCGTGGCGTGATGCCAAGGCGAGCGCGTGGAAGGCGGCGATCCGCTGGATTGTGCGCGGGACGTTGGCGTTATTGCTGGTCGGGATCGCGATGCGGTTGGGGCTTGGGCATCTGGTGCTGTGAATATGGCGACAAAGTCCGTTCGTGCTGAGCCTGTCGAAGCACCTCTTGCCGCACAGCGCCCTTCGACAGGCTCAGGGCGAACGGATTCTCATTCAGTGACTCCCCGCACCTTTCGCTTTGCCGGTTATGCCGCGATCTTCGACCGCATCGACAAGGGCGGTGATATCATCCGGCCCGGGGCGTTCGGAGAATTGCCACAAGGCCAATCCCTGCCGCTGCTCTGGCAACATGACCCGCGCCAGCAGATCGGCCAGGTAGACTATGTGCAGGAAGACCGGCGTGGATTGCGGGTGATCGGGAGTGTCTCGACCGCGACCAGAGCCGGACGTGAGGCGGTAGCCCTGCTGTCCGGAGCGTCGGTCAAGGGATTGAGCTTTGGCTATCGGGTGAAGCGGGCGGTGGGCAAACAGCCACGCGAATTGCTCGATCTGGATGTCGCCGAGATTTCGCTGGTGACGTTTCCGATGCAGCCATTGGCGCGGGTTCATCTGGTCGAATAGCCACGATTTTTCACACGAAGACACAAAGGCACGAAGAACCGACACTGGCTTCGCTGCCAGCCCCATTTTGACATGAAAAATAACCCAGGAAAGGAATGATATGAAACTCTCTCCCGAAACCCCGCTCGAAACCAAGGCCGACCCGCTCGAGGCGTCATTCGACGCCGTTCTGATGGCGGAGGATGTCGCCAGCCAAGGCGATCAGATCAAATCGCTACGCACGGATGTCGATGGCCTGAAAACCCAGATGACCGATATTTCCAAAGCATCCGCCCGCCCTGCGCTGGATGGCGCGAAGGGGATGCCGTCGTCGGCTGCCGCCCAGGATTTTATAGCCAAATATCTCCGGCGCGGGGATCAGGCCGGTGTTGAATTGAAGAGCTTCTCCGGTGCATCGGGACCCGAGGGCGGATTTGCCGTGCCGCAGGAAATTGACGCGCTGATCGGGGCAACGCTCAAGGATATTTCTCCGATCCGCTCGATCGCGACGGTCGTGCAGACCGGTAGCGCAGGCTATCGCAAGCTGGTCACCAGCGGCGGCACGCCGTCTGGCTGGGTTAGCGAGACCGCCGGTCGGCCTGAAACCGATACGCCGGATTTCAACGAGATCGCCCCGCCGACTGGAGAGCTTTACGCCAATCCGGCGGCGTCGCAGGCGATGCTGGATGATGCGGCTTTTGACGTCGAATCCTGGCTGGCGGACGAGATCGCCCGTGAATTTGCTCAGGCGGAGGGCGCCGCTTTTGTCGGCGGTTCCGGCGTCAATCAGCCCCGTGGTTTTCTCAATGCGGCGGTGACCGACGAGAGCGACGACGTTCGCGCCTTCGGATCGCTGCAATATGTGCCGTCCGGTGTGTCGGGCAGCTTCGACAGCGAGGATGTGTTGGTCGATCTCGTCCACACGTTGCGTCCCGCCTACCGGCAGGGCGCATCCTTCGTGATGAACAGTTCGACCCTCGCCCATATCCGCAAGTTCAAGACGGCGGATGGCGCATTTCTGTGGCAGCCTTCACTGGCCAATGGCCAGCCCGCGACCTTGCTCGGCTATCCGGTGGTCGAGGCCGAGGACATGCCCGATATCGCGGCTGACAGCCTGTCGATTGCCTTCGGTAATTTCCGCGCGGGCTATCTGATCGCCGAACGGAGCGCGACCAGCATCTTGCGCGACCCATTCACCAACAAGCCGTTCGTCCATTTCTACGCGACCAAGCGGGTCGGCGGTCAGCTCATGAATTCGGAAGCGATCAAGCTGATGCAGTTCAGCGCTTCCTGACCCCTTGCTGCGTTTCGGCGCAGCGCGCCCGTGCCGGTTGCTCCCCCTCCCGATCCGGCACGGGCGCATATTTCGAACATATATTGAAAGGATGCCGCGACCGTGAGCTTCCCCATTGCAGACTGGCCGGAATTGCCGGCAGCGCTGATCGCAGAGGTCAGGGATTTTGTCCGGATTGATCATCAGGCCGATGATCCCGCCATTGATGCGTTTTTGCGCAGCGCCGCGTCCTTGTGCGAGGATTTTACCGGCCAAATGCTGATCGCCCGACCGGTGACCGATATCTTGCCCGCGCGCCATGAATGGCAAAAGCTGAAGCGGCTGCCTGTGCAGTTGATTGCTTCCGTGGAGCAAGTGGGCGCGGACGGACTTGCGACGGTGCTGGCGGTCGCGGACTATGCGATGGACATCGATAGCGATGGAATCGGCTGGATCAGACCGCACCGCAGCGACGGCGGTTCGCGGATTCGTGTGACCTACAGCGCCGGTCTGGCGACGGACTGGGACGAGCTTCCTGCCGGTCTGCGCCAGGGGATCGTGCGGATGGCGGGCTATCTCTATGCCAATCGCGACGGTATCGATGCCGGTGGCCCGCCGAGCGCGGTGACCGCATTGTGGCGACCCTATCGGCGGATGAGGATGGCATGATGGGACAGGAATTTTCCGGAATCTTGCGCGAACGCATCACCATCGAACGACAGACTGGCAGCCGCGATGCGCTGGCCTCGGCCGAACCAGAATATATCACCATCGGCGAATTTTGGGCTGCGGCAGAGGCGCTGGACGGGGGCAGTGCCAGCGAGGCGGAGAGCCGTTCGGCGATGCCGCGCTGGCGGTTTATTTTGCGGGAAACGCAGGCGATCAAACCGGGTGACCGGCTGCTCTGGGGCGATCGAGTGATGGCCATAGCGAGCGTCATTCTGGAGCATCGGCTGATCCCGAAAACAATTCTGCAGGCGGAAGAAAAGAGATGATGGAAAAATTGCAAAAGCGCGGCGAAGCCATGGCCGAACAGCGGCTGGGTCGCGCCAGATCCGAAATCAAATCGGTGCTGGCGGACGAATTGCCTGACGATGTCCGGATTGCCGAAATCGACGAGGGCATTCAGGTGGAAGCGCGTCGGTTGGGTCTTCGGCTGATCGAGAATAGCAGTCTGCGCGATGTCGCCTTTCTGATGCGGGCCGTGCGATGAGCAGCGCGCTGGAAGCGGTGCAACAGGCACTGGTCGTGAGGTTGAGCGGACATGTCGCGTTGACGGATCTGGTTAGCGGAATCTTCGACGGTCCTCCACCGCGAGCGGATTTCCCATATATAGCGCTGGCGACCGGGGCTTCGCTCGACTGGAGCCACAAGGGCGGCGTCGGCCGGGAATTGAGCCTCGCGCTGACCATCCACGATGACGGCGAGACGGCGGCGCGCCTGCACCGGCTGATGGCGCTGGTCGAGGACGCGCTGGAGCCCGGACTTGATGATCCGGATGGCTGGCAGATCGTCACCTTCGAATTCCGCCGCACCCGCATCCTGCGGAGCGCGGTCAGCCCGTGGAGCGGGTTGACCGAATATCGCGCGAGGGTTTTGAGGGAATAATTAACCACATAAAGGAACCAGAATATGGCAGCAGAAAAAGGCAGCGCCTTTCTCCTGAAAATCGGCGATGGCGAAAGCCCGGTCGGCTATACGACCATCGCGGGTCTGCGGACCACGCAGATGTCGATCAACGGCGAACCAGTGGCAATCACCAGCAAGGATAGCGGCGGCTGGCGGCAATTGCTGTCGGGCGCGGGGGTGCGCTCGGTTTCGGTGTCCGGTGCCGGGGTGTTTACCGGCTCTGACGCAGAGATGCGGATCAAGAATCATGCGCTGGGCGGCGTCATCGATGCCTATGAACTCAGCTTCGAGGGCGGCGAACGGATGCAGGGCGAATTTCTGGTCGCCCGGCTGGACTATAGCGGCGATTATAATGGCGAGCGCAGTTATACATTGAGCCTCGAAAGCTCCGGCGCGGTCGCCAGTGTCTGACCGGCCCGCCAACGTTCTGCGCGGCGAGGCAGAAATTGTCATTGATGGCACGCGCCTGATCCTGCGGCCCAGTTTTGCAGCGCTGGTAGCCGCTGAGGAAGAGCTGGGATCGCTGTTCGATCTGGTCGAGCGGGCCGCCAGTGGACGACTTTTGCTATCGGAAATCGTCACGCTGTTCTGGCATGTCGCCAGGGACCGACCGGAGCATTTGACCCGCGATCAACTGGGCGAGGGCATGATGAAACTGGGTCTCGCAGGGATCACCCCGGCGCTGAAAATCTTGCTGAAGCAGATATTGTCCGGCCGGTCTGCCGATAGCTGATGGCTGATAATTTTAGTACCTCCGCAGCGCGGCTGGCGGGGCTTGTGCCGCTGATCCTCGGCTGGACGCCGGATCAGTTCTGGCATGCTACGCCAGAGGAGCTGGCCAGCCTGTTCCGGTCTCTCGAAGGTCATGCGATCGGCGGGGATCCGGCCTTGCCTCTCGATCAATCCACTTTTGCAATATTGAAAGAAGCTTTCCCCGATGGATGAAGAAATCGAACGGCTGGTGGTCAGCGTCCGCGCTGATACCGCCGGTTTTGCCCAGGACGTGGCCGATATGAAGGGCCAGCTTGACGGGCCCTTTGCGTCCGGTCTGGAACGGGCAGGATCGGCACTGGAGTCCACCCTGAGCCGCGCCATTCGCCGTGGCTCACTGGAGTTTGAGGATATGCGCCGGGTAGCGCTTTCAGTCATGAATGACATTGCTGGTGCCGCGATCAACGGTGGATTGTCGAGCCTGTTTGGTGGTGGGTCGGGCAGTTCCGGCGGCGGTCTGCTGAATATCGGGACATCCTTGCTAAGCGCCTTCCTGGGCGCGCCGGGACGGGCAACCGGCGGTCCGGTCAGCGGTGGCCGTGCCTATATGGTCGGCGAACGCGGACCCGAGCTGCTCGTGCCGACCGCGGCGGGGCGTATCGAGCAGCTGGTTTCTGCCAGTGCCGCACCCAATATCCGGTTGACCATCAATATTTCCGACAATGGCCAGAGCAGCGCACCCGACCAGATGCGTCGGTCCAGTCGGCAAGTGGCGCGGACGGTGCGCAATGCGCTGAGCGCAAAGGCGGGTTGATCATGGGTTTCTGGCTAGCAGAGAAAAGAACGGGGCAGCGAAGCAGCTTCATCCAGCGTTTCGATCCGCGCTTCTGGACGATTAATTTCCCGCGGCCGATGATGGCATCGGTTGTGACGACCGCAGCAGATGCGCTGCGCGTGGATGCGGTCTTTTATAATAGCGACGATCTTGCCGGGTTGATCTGGGAAAGCGAAGACACGCTGGACCATCCGTTGCTTGCTTACGAAACGATGCGTGACCATTCGCGGCTGCAATGGGAATTTCACTGGCGGTCTTCCGGGATCATGCCGCTTGATGCAATCAATGGCCCGACGCTGACGATCGAAGGGCGGGATGCCGCCGGTGATCCGAAATCCTGGTATGTCCGGCTGTGGAACTATGCCAGCGGCACCCCGACCGATGCGCAAATTTTGATAGAATTTTCCAAGGTCGAAGGCGGCTTTTTGCTGCCCGGAGAGGCCGAACCGGTCTTTCCTGGAGATATCGACCGGCTGTTCATTTCGATCATTCCCCCGGAATATGACGAACTGGGCACGCGTTATGACACGCCGAAGACCGGCTGGGTCGAAATGAGCGCGATCCGCACGGATGGTCAGGGCGCGGTGCTGGAAATTGGTGACATCATGGTGCCGGAAAATGGGCTGTCGATGGCTACCGCTTATGATGACAGTTTCAACCAGACGCCCGAGCGGTTGCTGCGAATGACGCGGGCCTTGGGCTATCGCGGCGCGATCAATCACTATCTGGGTATGAGCCATTATTTCCGGCTGGAGACAGTCGGCGAGGGACTATATGCCAGTCTTTCTGCTCCGCAAGCGGGTGAAGAATTTTCAGCGATCAACCAGCCCGCAGCAGTGTGGCACCGCGACCTGATATCCCGCGCCGAAGCGATGGGATATTCGGTGATCCTCTCGCTTTCCTACGAATTATTCGACGCGCATTGCCGGGCAGACTGGAAGCAGCGGGCGGAGAATGGAGATCCGGCTCTGACCGGCTGGGAACCGCCGTCGACGTTGCTTTCGCCTGCCAACGACGACGCCATGAACTATCTGCAAGCCGTGGCGCGAGCCTTTGTCTCGATTGCCCAAGATGTCGGTGCGGCGATCCGCTTTCAGGTCGGCGAGCCGTGGTGGTGGATCATGCCGGACAAGCGCATTTGTCTTTATGATGCTGCGGCCCGTGCCGCCTTCGGCGAGGATTCGGTTAGCATTGCATCGATTGACGGGCCGAAAACTTCGCAACAGGAAGCGATGCTTGATCAGGCCGGAGCGATATTGGCGGCGTCGACCGCTGCGTTGATCGATGCGGTCAAAGAGGAAGCGGGAGCCGCTCCGGTGGAAACGCTCTTGCTCGCCTATTTGCCGACGATTCTGGATACACATGCCCCCGAAGCAAAACGGGCAAATTTGCCGGTCGGCTGGGCCAGTCCCGCCTTCGATATATTGCAGCTGGAGGATTATGACTGGGTGATCGCCGGTAATCGGTCGACGACCAGGAGCGGTATAGAACTGGCGACCGACCGGCTTGGCTATCCGGTCGAACAACAGCAATATTTCACCGGTTTTGTGCTGCAATCGGCGGATCGCTTCATCTGGAGCAATATGGTCGACGCGATCGACGATGCGCACGCGAGAGGCACGCCGGAGATTTTCGTCTGGGCGCTGCCGCAGGTTGCGCGCGACGGATTCATCTATTTTCAGGAAAAGGATGAGGATGTGAACGGCTTCGACGACGTGCAATTCCCGCTCGCGATTGGCCAGGGGGCCAGCGTTTCGCCGGGATTTTCTACCAATATCGTGACGACCATTTCCGGTCACGAGACGCGCAACAGCGACTGGGCCGATGCGCGGCTTGAATTTGATGTCGGACCGGGCGTCAGAAGCGAGGAAGAATTGCGCACATTGATCGTCTTTTTCCGGGCGCGGCAGGGTGCGGCCAAGGGCTTTCGCTTCCGCGATCCCTATGATTACAGTTCCCATGACATGGCCGGAGATCCGGCGCCGACAGACCAGCTTCTCGGCAAGGGTGATGGCCAGCAGACGGAATATCAGCTGGTCAAAAATTACGGTGACCCTGCTGGAGAAGCGCAGCAAAGACTGATCACGCGGCCGGATCCGGAGTCGCTGCAAGTCGCGGTAGACGGGCAATTGACCGGTGGCTGGTCGCTTGGTCCGATGGGGATGGTGACATTTGACAGGCCGCCAGCAGAAGGCAGCGATATCACTGCCGGTTTTCTGTTCGATGTGCCGGTGCGCTTCGCCAGCGATCAGCTGACCGTGAATCACGCGACATTCCTTGCCGGCGATATCCCCGAAGTGTTGCTGGTCGAGGTGCGGGAAACGTCATGAGCCTCGACTGGCTGGACCGGGAGGTCACAACTAGCGCCTATCTCTGGCGGCTGGAGCGCGAAGACGGCGTTGCGCTCGGTTTTACGTCACATGATCGCGATCTTGTCATCGACGGGTTTCGCTATCGAGCGGCACCAGGGATGGTGCCCTCCTCGATCGCGCTGTCCGACAGTCTCGACATCGACAATGTCGAGATTTCGGGTGTCATGACCAGTGCTGCTATCGCGGAAGCGGATCTTGACGCAGGGCGCTGGGACGGAGCGCTGCTCTATATTTCGCTGATCGACTGGGAGCAGCCCGAGGCCGAGCCATTGCCGCTGATCTGCGGTGAATTTGGCGAAATTGTGAGATCGGGTGACAATTTTACGGTCGAAATGCTGGGCGCGACATCCTTTCTCGACGAACCGATTGCGCCGCTGACATCGCCCACCTGCCGGGCCGATTTCGGTGATCGCCAGTGCAAGCTCAGTCTGCACCGGCACCAGCGGGAGGGCCGGATCATAACGATTAGCGGGGACGAGATCGGGATTGATGCACTGGGCGGCGCGGCTGCCGATTATGCGTTCGGGTCATTGCGCTTCCTCGATGGTCCGAATTGCGGACTAAGCTATGCAATCGTCAGCGGGCAGGGGGATGCGGTCAGACTGGCCGACCAGCCCTCTCAGCCGGTTGCGCCAGGGACAAGGGTCTTGCTCACCGAGGGTTGTAACAAGAATTTTGCGACCTGCCGCGACCGCTTCGCCAACAGCATCAACTTTCGCGGCGAACCCTATCTCCCAGGCAATGACTTACTCACGCGATATCCCGGCGCATGAAAATATCCGGAAAAGGATCACCAAAAATGGCGAAAAAAGCAGCGTCTCTTTGTGGGGCGGAATTCCGGCTGCACGGCCGTGATGCGAAAGACGGTCTGGATTGCATCGGGTTGGCGGAACAATGTCTGCTTGCAGCCGATGTCGATTGCGAAGCACCCATTGGCTATTCGATCCGAGGCGGGTCCGAGGAGTCGATCAACGCGTTTATGGCCGACATCGGTTTCATACGCTTACCGCCCGAAACCGGATTATGTGAAGGCGACATCGTTCTGGTCCGGCCCAGTCCCGTCCAATGGCATTTTTTGATCCGCGCCAATGATGGCTTTGTTCACGCCCATGCCGGTCTTGGCAAGGTCGTGTTTTGTCCCGGCGAGGCCCCTTGGCCAATTGTCTCGATTTTCAGACTGACGGAGGACTGAATGGCGACCTTGGTGTTGACCGCCGTAGGCACCGCAATTGGCGGGCCGATCGGCGGTGCTATCGGTGCCATAATCGGCCAGCAATTCGACCAGAATATCCTGTTCAAGCCACAGGGGCGGGAAGGGCCGCGGTTGCAGGAACTGGCCGTCCAGACGTCGAGCTATGGCTCCCAGATTCCCCGGATATTTGGTAGGATGCGGGTCGCGGGGACGGTGGTCTGGGCGACTGATCTCAAAGAGACCCGCAACCGGGAAGGCGGAGGGAAAGGCCAGCCGAGCACGACAATTTATAGCTATTCTGCCTGTTTCGCCGTTGCCTTGTCCAGTCGCCGAATCCAGGGCATCGGCCGGATATGGGCGGACGGAAAAATCTTCCGGGGTGTCGCCGGCGATTTCAAGACGGCAACCCGATTTACCTTTTACGCGGGTAGCGAGGACCAGCCCGTCGACGGGCTGATGGCCAGTGCGGAAGCATATGGCGGGACACCGGCCTATCGCGGTCTGGCGCTGGCCGTTTTCGAAGATATGGACCTGACCGAATATGGTAACCGGATCCCGTCTCTGACATTCGAAGTGATCGCCGACGACGGTTCGGTGTCCATTGCAGAAATTATCTCGGACCTTTCGGGCGACCGGATTGTCCTGCCGGCGAGTGAGGCGCTTGTCGGCTATGCCGCCGGGAGCGAAGACAGACACGCTGCCTTGCGCTCGCTGAGCGATTCGATTCCGCTGTCCTTTTCATCCGATCCGGTTGCGATTGACCGGATCGAAGCGGAGGCGCGCTTGGTCGCAGACCCTGCGACCGGCTCGACGATCGACGGCGATTTCGTGCGCGTGGCTGGCAGGCAGGAAATTGCACCACCCGAACAGCGTTCTGCTTCGATTTCTGCGACTCCGAGACAATTGTCTGTCCGCTATTACGATCCGGCCCGCGACTACCAGTCAGGTATCCAGTCTGCGTTCCGCCCGGGGGCTGGCCGGATATCGTTGGCGCGGAATTTTCCTGCGACCATGGCTGTCAACGACGCCAGAGCGCTCGCGGTAGACGGGCTATGGTCCGCATATGACGAACGTTCGACATTGCAGGTTTCCGTGGCCTTGGGCAGTCGCCCTTATCGGCCTGGGCTATTGTTGAAATTCGCCGCTTTTGAGGGCCTCTGGCGCATCCGGCAATGCGAGATTGGGCGAGGATTCGTACAGCTTTCGTTGACCCGGGCCAGTAGCAATAAATACCTGTCTCCAATCGATTCGGAACAGGGCAGAAACCTCCCGGATCCCGACCGGCTTGCCGGATCGACCCGCCTTGTGCTGGTCGACCTGCCGTTCGCTATTGATGCGCCCGCTGCTGTTTCCGACTCGGCTAGGCTTTATGCAGCAGCTGCCGGTGATGTGGGGTGGCGAAACGCCCAGCTTTTTGCTTCCGGCCCGGATGGCGCGCCCGGCGCTTACATCGGCCAGATAGCTGCTCCCACAATCATGGGCACGACCTTGGGAACGCTTGCTCCCGCGAGCCCCGCCTTGATTGATCAGGTCAATTCTATCGATGTGGAAATGCGCAATCCAGCTATGACACTGGCCTATGCCAATGATTCGCAATTGCTGGCCGGTAACAATATTGCGGCGATCGGCGGGGAAGTCATCCAGTTTGCCGAGGCAATGTCTCTGGGGAACGGGCAATATCGTCTGGCCAGGCTGATCCGCGGCCTGGGCGGTACCGAGGCGGAAATCACGCGGCATAGCGCGAATGAAGATTTCATATTGCTCGACGCGGCGTCGATGCTAGAGATCGCGCCCGCTGCCTATTTCGTTTTTTCACCGACCACCGTTTTTGCGCTCGGCCGAGACGATCTCGCTCCCATGCCCGCATCTACAGCATCGCCGGGCCGGGCCTTGATGCCCTGGTCGCCGGTTCATCCGACCTGGAATTTTATGGACAATGGTGATCTGGCGATCGGCTGGACCCGTCGGTCTCGAGCGGGAACAATCTGGTCCGACCATGTCGAAGTGCCGCTGGCCGAGGAGGTCGAGAAATACAGGGTCGAACTATCGGCGTCCGATGGTTCGGTAGCGCCGGTTTTTCAAGAATCGGCGGTGCCGCTGATTATCGTATCTGTAGCCGAGATTGATCCATTTTTCATAAACAATATCAGTAATATAAGTGCCCGGATCTTCCAGGTCGGAGCGCACGGCCTGTCTGAAGCACTGGTGTTTGAAATACCACTTTGAATTCATCCCATTCACTTCTCGCAAACTCTCTGGAAAGAACCCATCATGGCTCTATTGGAAACTGCACGGCTTAAGCTTCCGCTGCTCGCTACCGGGCAGGCGCACAAGGAATTATTCCATAACGAAGCCCTCGCCCTCATCGATCATTTGATACATCCGGCAGCACAGGCGATCGAAACCGATCCGACAGCGCTTATACCGGTGTCCGGGCAGTCCTGGATTATTGGATCAGGCGCCACAGACGAATGGCTGGGTCATGATGATGAAATAGCGGGGTGGACCGGCAATGGCTGGCTGTTTGTGACACCATTGGCGCTGGAGCGCGTCTATATTGTGTCGCTCGACACATTCGCCGTTTTCCGTAATGGTTGGCAATTGGCACCTGCTATCGACAGCCCGGCGGCAGGTGCTGTGATCGATGTCGAGGCACGTAGCGTGATCGATTCGATATTGGCGGCACTCGAAGCGCAGGGAATCCTCAAGTCTGGCCCATAAAACCGATTCCTGAAGCCACTTGGAACACAGGTTTGGCTAATTGAACCAAATTTGGGAACCATTTTTTGCGCTAAACACCGAAAATGGCGACATTTTCGCAACAGTTCTGCGATTTGGCCGCT
>TARA_R110000850_G_scaffold224741_1_pt1 | contig 45507 bp, 37 predicted proteins | sample TARA_R110000850 | Tara Oceans TARA_R110000850 (sample SAMEA4397586) | marine metagenome | biome: Polar Biome; feature: [SRF] surface water layer (ENVO:00010504); material: water (ENVO:00002006), including particulate matter (ENVO:01000060) such as... | depth 5 m
GTCGTCGAGATCGTCGGCGGAGATGACGTTGAGACCGGATTCGGCGATGATCTTCTTGCCGAGCTCCACATTCGTGCCTTCAAGGCGCACGACCAGCGGCACCGCGAGGTTGGTTTCCTTGACCGCCGCGATCACGCCTTCGGCGATGACATCGCATTTCATGATGCCGCCGAAGATGTTCACGAGGATGCCCTTCACGTTCGGGTCCTTCATGATGATCTTGAAGGCGGCTGCCACCTTCTCCTTGCCGGCGCCGCCGCCGACATCGCAGAAGTTGGCTGGTTCTTCGCCATAGAGTTTGATGATGTCCATGGTCGCCATGGCAAGGCCTGCGCCGTTGACCATGCAGCCGATCGTGCCGTCGAGCGCGATATAGGCGAGGTCCCATTCGGAAGCCTCGATTTCCTTCTCGTCTTCTTCGGTCTTGTCTCGCAGCTCCATGATGTCCGGGTGGCGGAACAGGGCATTGCCGTCAAAGCTGACCTTGGCGTCGAGGACGCGAAGATGGCCGTTTTCCATGACGATCAGCGGGTTGACCTCGAGCATCGCCATGTCCTTCTCGGTGAAGGCCTTGTAGAGGATCGGGAAGAGTTTCATGCCGTCTTCGCGCGCCGTGCCGTCCAGTTTGAGCGCATCGCACAGCTTCGCCGCATCCGCTTCGCTGACACCGCCATCGACCGGCAGGGTCATGATCTTCTCGGGCGTATCGTGGGCGACAGCCTCGATATCCATGCCGCCTTCAGTCGACACGACAAAGGCGACCTTGCCGGATTCACGGTCGACGAGGATGGAAAGATAGAGTTCGCGGTCAATGTCGGCGCCGTCTTCGATATAGAGGCGGTTGACCTGCTTGCCCTCGGCGCTGGTCTGGGCGGTCACAAGGTGGTGACCGAGCATCTGCTTGGCGTTTGCAAGCACGTCTTCCTTGTTGAACGCAAGGCGGACACCGCCTTTTTCACCGGCTTCGGCTTCCACGAACTTGCCCTTGCCACGCCCGCCGGCGTGGATCTGGCTTTTCACGACCCAGAGCGGCCCCGGCAGCGTATCGACCGCCTTTTGTACGTCGTCGAGGGAGAGAACCGGTACGCCTTCGGCGACAGGGGCACCGAAGGATTTCAGCACCGCTTTTGCCTGGTATTCGTGAATGTTCATATGGAATGCCTTGATGGTTGCGTCGCATGCAGGAAGGCCGCGCGCCGCCCCGCTATCAATGCGGGCTGTATAACAGGCTTATTCGCGCCGACAACTGGCTGGGTACGCGAAACGGGACGCAGGATCAGGACTCAACGTCCGGATTGCGCGGATCGAGCTCCACGCCGGCCAGCGAGGTTGGCGTGACGGGGCTCCATTCCTCCTGCTGGGCTTCGGTCGGCGCAGCCCGCTGGCGCACGCGAACGATCATCAGGAGGGCCAGGACCAGGAGCAAGACGCCCGACAGGCCGAACAGGCCGACACGGTCCGCCACACGCATGGCAAAGCCCGACATGAGCGGCCCGACAATCGACCCGGCAGCCCAGACGAACAGCAATGTGGACATGACCTGCGGCACGCGGCCGGTCGGTGTGCGGTCAATCGCATGGGCGACACAGAGGCCATAGAATGACAGGGCCCCTGCCCCCCAGACCGTGAGCACGGCGATCACGCCAATCTCCCCCAGAGCCACGCCGAAAATGGCGATCAGCAGCGCGGCAATGCCGGACATGATGCACATGCCGGCAATCACGAGGCGGCGCTCGATCCGGTCCGACAGGACGCCCGCAGGCCATTGCAGGACGAGGCCCCCCATCCACGCCGCGGCGCCCGCAATCGCAACCGCCGCCGTGCCGCCGCCCGCAAGCGTGAAGCGTTCGAAATAGACTGGCAACAGCGCCAGCGTGCCGGTATTGATGACGCCGGCCAGAAAGACGCCGAACACGGCGGCCGGCGCGAGGGTGAACAGTTCCGAGACTGGCATGGATTTGCGGTCTGGCGGTGGCGGCTCTTTCTGGCGGGTCAGGCAGACGGGCACCAGCGCGAGCGCCAGGAACAGGCCCGCCCAGGCATAAGCCCGGCTGTCGAGCGGGGACATGCCCGCCACGAAGAAGGGCCCGAGCATGAGGGAAAGCTTGGCGCCGGTATGGTAAATGCCCATGACATTGCCGCGCGACTTGTCGGGCACCGCTTCGCCCATCCAGCTTTCGATACTGGTGAACATGTAGGCAAAGCAGATGCCCTGTATGATCCGCAGCAGGGCCCAGAATGTGGCGTCATGCCAGAGCGACAGGGACAGCACGGTCACGGCATTGACGGCGGAGGCGGCGGCGAACAGGCGGATATTGCCGACCTGACCGAGCGCCCGCGGCGCCGTCCAGGCACCGATCATGTATCCGGCAGCGTTGAAACCCGCGATGACGCCGATCACCTGCGGCCCCGTGCCCATGGACTCCAGCCCCAGCGGCGTCAGCATGCTGAGCAGACCGCCCGCGATCTGGACGATCATCACGGACAGGATCAGGACAAAGACATTACGCGTATCGGACATCAACTACCTGGATACGTGGAAAGCCGGACCGGCCGGCCCACGGTGACTATTTGAACTTGACCGAGGTCTCGCGGACGGTTGCACCATCATTGGCCTTGATAGACAAGGCGGCGGTGCCAGTTTCCCAGTCAATCTCGATCGCGCCGAAATTCTCGGGCGGATACCCGGCGCCGATCTGCGCGCTGTCCATCTCCTCGGTGGTTTCCGAGAAGGATGCATTGATCGACGAGGCTGTCAGCTCGTGGGCGGAATAGGACATGACGCCTTCCTTGCGATACAGGAACGCGGCGTGACGGTCACCGGATACGAAAACGACACCGTTCGCCTCTGTTTCATTGATCAGGTTGTAGAGCCGCTCCTGCTCCAGCGGCAGGCGTGACCAGCTTTCCCAGCCATGGGCATCGGTTGGCAAGACCTGGACCGACGAGATGATCAGGCGAAGGTCTGCCGGCTGCTGCAGCTGGTTTTCAAGCCATGTCCACTGGTCGGTGCCGAGCATGTCCTGCTGGGGATCAGAGGAGGGAATGTAGCGTTCCTTGCCCTTCACGCCCCATGCGTCGGTCGGCGTCAGGGCCGTGCGGAAAAAGCGCGTGTCGAGCATGATGATCTGCGTGCGCTGGCCTTCAGGGCCGAATGTGCGGGCATAGTAAGTGCCGGGCCATGCCCCGACATCTTCCTTCTCGATCCCCCAGAAGCGCTCATGAATACGCTCTGCAAGACGGCGGAACGGAAAATCCTTGCCCGCATCATTGGCGCCAAAGTCATGATCGTCCCAGGCTACCATCATCGGGTGGGCCGCACGCACGGCCTGGAAATCGGCCCGGGCGGCAAGGTCGCTGAAGCTCTCGCGCAGCTCGTCGAGATCGGCCTGGTTGTTCACATAACTCATGCCGTTGCGGTCGCCATATACATTATCACCGATCATCAGGAACAGGTCGGCCTCTTCCCCGGCAATCACGTCCATGACAGGCGAGGCGCTTTTTTCCTCGTCCTGGCATGAGGCGACCAGGACGCGCGTGATCGGCTGGTCAGCCGGTGGCAGCGGCAGGCCGGCCGGGGCGCGCGGGTAAAAGTCATCCGAAAGTGTCTTGTAATAGGTTTCCAGCGCCTCTTCGGCGCTGGCCGGACCACGGGTAATGCCGGGAATGGAGATCGGCCCGGGCGACTGGCATGCTGCTAGCCCCATCAGCCCCATCAAGACGATTGCGCGCTTCATGTCTCCGCTCCCTTGTTGCCGCTTTGCGCATGTGTAGCGGGCTTCGGGAGCGGCAGTAAGGGACGAAAGGATCAAACGCCGAAGAAAATCGACCACATCAAGCGGCCGGGCAGGAAGCTGAACAGGCCCGCTATGGCCATGCCGCCGACAAACATGCCGGTCATGTGCTTGCGGTGGGATTTGATGTCGCGGCGGCGGGCCGCTGCCACCCCCATGGGCAACACGATCACCGTCCAGGCCGACAGGGCATGGATGAAGCTGAAACTGTTGCCATTGAGGCCGATCAGGAAGAAGGAGGAAATCGCCGTCACGCTCATCGTAACGACCCAGCCATAACCGAGCACGCGGTGCATGCTGCGACCCTTGACGCCCAGCAGCAGGACAGTCCCGATGGCAAACGTCGCAACCGCCCCCAAGACATGGGCCTGCAGCACCCCGGATGCGCTCAGCAGCGGCGACAGGTCGATCCGGAACTGCAGGGGCGGATTTCCCGATGAAGTCAGGATCATGTAGCTGATGGTGCCATAGACAATGGCGGCAATGACAAAGGTGACAGTGTGCGGGCGAGTGCGCAGAACGGCGCGCAGCGTGTGGCGGGAGGGGGTGGCGAAGGCGGTGTCGGTCATGAATGGCTCCTGTCGGTCGGGTAAGGACCCAGAGATGCCGCCGCCCCGACTCGGCCGCCAGCGCGTTTGCATGGAGTGACTGGAATCCTTCGCGAAATGCAGCCAAAAACGGTTCACGAAGCGCGAAATGCGAGGGGGCGTTGCGGACATGACGGAGCAATTTGGGCAATTTCTGCGATCCGCCGGCATCCTGGTCGGGCTCTCGGTCCTGTTCACATGGTTCGGCGTTTATGAATCCGGCTCCCCTGTCGCCTTACGGTTCATCATGTGGCTGGTGACGATGAGCGCTGGCGGTGTCGCGGCGGTCTGGGTCATCCCCACCGTGTTCGAGCGGCAGTTCGCGCAGCAGAACGTGATCGTTCAGGTCGCGCTGGCATCCGGGCTGATCGCCCTGCCCGTCACGGCCTCGCTGATTGCCTTCTACCTCGTGCTGGGCGGCCGGGTGCATGCCGGCATGCTGCCGATGCAGTATCTCTATGTCTATGCCGTGTGCGTGGTCATCGTGACCGGCGGCCTTGTCGTGTCGCGCGCGCAGGCGGCGGCGCCCGTGCTGGAAGCAGCCGAGGCACAGGACGTGATTGCGCGCTTCATGCAGCGGCTGCCGGTTAAGTACCGCACGGCAGACCTTTGGGCGGTATCCTCGGAGGATCATTACCTGCGCATCCATACCAGCCTCGGCGAAGAGCTGATCCTGATGCGGCTGGCCGATGCAATGCGCGATCTTGGCGGCACGGACGGCCTGCAAACCCACAGGTCATGGTGGGTGGCAAGGGACGGGGTGGCCGATGTGCGGCGGGAGGGGGGCAAGCTGTTCCTCGTGCTGAAATCGGGCACCGAAGTCCCGGTGTCACGCACCTATGCCCCCGCCGTGCGGGAAGCCGGCCTCAGCTAGACGCCAAGGCCCGGCGTCGGGCGCGTATTCATCACGAGATGCTTGACGAATTCGACATGGTTGCGGAGCCGGTAGAGGTCATCGGTATAGGATAGCGGCACATCAAGTTCCCCGATCTCGGCCTGCAGGTCTTCCAGCTCATCCGTGATGGCGGCGCGCTCTTCCTTGGTCGGCATGGCACGCCCGCGGGCCTCTAGGTCGCGCAGGTCCTTGTACCAGATGTAGATCTTGCGCCGCACCCGCCAGCGATAGATGGGCGGCGCGACCCGCACGAGCGGGAAGAGCAGCGTCAGCAGCGGAATGGCGAGAATCCAGGCGCGGTCAAGGAAGTTGGCCACGTCGAACGAAAAATAGCGGCGCAGGAAGGACGGGCCATTCTCGTAATAGCGCTCGGCCTGTCGGCTGACCGGCAGGTCGGTCGCGTCCGGGTCCGGGAAGGTCCCCGCACGGGCGAGGAGACTGCCATCCTGGTGAATGGCCGAGGCCGCATCGACCAGCAGCGCTTCGATGGCCGGATGCAGCGACTTGTTGACGACAAGCTGGGCCACCGGGGCCACGAGCGGAATATCCTCGGCAGGCAGGTCAGAGCCGATATCGACCACGCCGCGCAGCAAGGTGACGTCTGCCAGCGCCGGCTGGCGGCGCGACAGGGCCTCAGCACGCGCAAAGGGCATCAGCGAGATGCCGGGCGCGCGCAGAAGGGTCTGCACATAAGGCGCATCGGGCGACGCAGCGAAGGCGGCCGCATCAAGCTGTCCGGCGATGAGCGCCTCTGCCGCTGCACTTCCCGACAGGCTGTTGCGCGTCATGTCTGGCCAGACGCCATGGAACTCTTCCTGCAATTCGATGGCGAGGAGCCGCGTGCCGGAGCCGACCGGACCGATTGCGAGGCGCTTGTCCCGCAACTGGCCGAATTGCGTGGCGCCGGCCTCGTCACGCACGAAGACCCAGAAGGGTTCGTGGAACAGGCCGCCAAGCGAGCGCAGCGTCTGGGCATCACCTGGCGTGGCAAGGCCGCCCTGAACAAGCGCCACGTCGACCTGGCCCTCGTCAAGAAGCCTGAGATTTTCGACCGACCCGGCCGTCTGAACGAGCTCGACCTCGACATCTTCCTCGGCGAGAAGGCGCTGATAGCGTTCGGCAAAGGCATAATAGGCACCGCCCGGCGAACCGGCGGCGAAGCGGATGGTTTTCGGCGGGGCCGGGTCCATCAGCATGAGCGTCAGCACAATGCCGCCAATCGCCACGAGGACGAGCGGCCAGTAGATTTTGAGGAAATCCTTAGCCGCCGTAAGCATGCAGCGTCCCACTTTCTGTCAGATACGTCCCGCAAGCTGGTCTAGGCCGTGATCGCGGCCGGATCAATCACATCCGCCTGTCTGCCCTGAAAATGCCTCATGCGCGCCGCGCATGGAACCTATTCCGTTTAGAAACTGTTCACCAAGGATCGGACGCCCCATCTGCGGTGCAGGACATCACGAGGAGACAGTCATGGGCTATTCGGGTGCGATTGTGAAAGCGGTTTCGGTGGTCACACTGGGGCTTTTCGCGGCGATCATGCTGGTCATGGCGCTCGCCCCGAACCCGTCCCTCTATGCCGGATAAAATCTTCTGAGACTCACCGGAACCAATCAGCGCTCCCACGCGTAAAGAGCTCAGGATGGCTGGATAGGTCCCTCCCGACTGAACCCTCCCAAAAGCCGGCCGTCTGACGAAGAGGTCTCGAAGCTGCGTCCCCCCATTTCAGCTTCGGGGCTTCTTCTACTCTTCCCGCCGAAAATTTCCGGTTACGCCTTGTGATAGGGCATGCCCGCCAGAATGGAGACCGCCCGGTAGACCTGTTCGGCCAGCATCGCGCGGACCAGCCTGTGCGGCCATGTCTGCGCGCCAAAGGCCATCGTGTCAGGCACTGCCCGGCGCACGGCCTCGCCATAGCCCTCTGCCCCGCCAATCAGGAAGACCAGGTCCGGCACGCCCTGGTCTCGCAGACGCGCCAGACGGTCAGCAAAGGCGGCCGAGGGCGCGTTGGGACCAGATTCATCGAGCCGGATGGCAATGGCCCCGGACGGGATTTTCGCGAGGATGCGCTCAGCCTCTGAATCGAGCCCGCCGCCGCTTGCCACTTCGATTACGTCAATGCCCCGAAAGCCCAGGCTGCGGGCAATCGGCAGGGCCCGTTTGACATATTCGTCAAACAGATCGCGTTCGGCGCCCGATTTCAGGCGCCCGACAGACAGGATGGTGAGCCGCATGGGCGCCTAGTGCTGGGTGGCGCGGTGGGCGCTGGTATCCGAAGCCCAGATCTTTTCCAGGTTGTAGAATTCGCGCACTTCCGGGCGGAACAGGTGGACGATCACGTCGCCTGTATCAATGAGAACCCAGTCGGCATTCGGCATGCCTTCGACATTCGCCGCGCGGCCCGTGAGCTTTTTCACCGTATGGGCAATATGGTCTGCAAGCGCAGCGACATGGCGGCCGGAACGGCCTGACGCAATGATCATGAAATCGGCGAGGGAGGATTTTCCGTCCAGGTCTATGAACAGGAGGTCTTCTGCCTTGTCATCCTCGAGGGCCTTGGCGAGAGCTTCGGCCACAGCACGGATGTCTTCAAGTGTGGCACTCTTTGCGGGCAGTGTCCGCGGGGCGCTGGAAGTCAGGGTCTCAATTCCTTCTTTTATGAGCAGCCAAACAATACCACGCATGCCGGGGCACAGCCAGCCCAAACCCGCAGGGACGCAATTCCCGGCCGGAATTGCAGTTCCGGCGGCAATTTTCTTGGCCGCCGCCAGATTTTCGCCGTAAGTCTGGAGAAGTATGATTCTTTCGGGATTCCGGACCGCCTGCCATTGGAGTGATTGACATGACACTGCGCTATGCTGCCGCTGCGCTCTTGCTCGCCATGCCGCTGGGCGGCTGTGCCGTTGCGGCCGTTGGCGCTGCGGGGGCGGTTGGCCTTGCCGCCGCCAAAGACAAGACCCTGGGCGAATCTGTCGATGACACAACCACATCCGGCGAGATCAAGGCCAAGCTCCTGTCTGAAAGCTTCAATCGGTTTGCCGAAGTGGATGTCGAGGTGAATGACGGTCTCGTGCTGCTTTCTGGCCGCGTCGACTCGCCAACAGACCGGGTCGAGGCTGAGGGCATCGCCTGGACCTCCGTCGGGGCGCATGATGTGGCCAATGAAATCAAAATCGAGCCGGCAGGCGGTTTCGTTGCCAATATGTCTGACGAGATCATTTCCGGGCGCGTGCGCGCCCGCCTGATCGGGTCAAGTACGGTAAAAAGCCTGAACTACAATATCGAGACCTATGACCGCGTCGTCTACCTGATGGGCACGGCTCGCTCGGCAGACGAACTCAAGCGCGCCGCCCATGAGGCGAGCGTTGTGGCGGGTGTGAAACAGGTCGTCTCCTATGTCCGCATCCGCGAGCCGTTTGCCACGCCGCCCGCCCCGACGACCCAGGCGGCCCCCTCTTACAATCCGGCGCCCGATCCTACATATGGAACCGAGACCGATGCAGAGCTGCTCGGTGTGAATTACTGACCGGGCCGGCGCTCTCCTGATCCGCCGCGCCAGTCGCGAACGGGAGCGGGCGTTTCATGACATTGCGAGTCGGGATCCAGATGGATCCGCTGGAAGACGTCAGGATTGACGGCGATACGACCTTTGCACTGGCCGAAGTGGCACAGGCGCGCGGGGCCGAGCTCTTCGTCTACGGACCGGATCATATGTCCTTCGAACAGGGACGGGTGACGGCCTGGGCGCGTCCGGCGACGGTGCAGCGGGTCAAGGGCTCGCCGGGGATTTTCGGCGAGACGGTCAAGCTGGACCTCGCCAGGGATCTGGACGTCATCCTGATGCGCCAGGACCCGCCCTTCGACATGAATTACATCACGGCCTGCCACCTCCTGGAGCTGGTATCGGGCGAGACGCTGGTGGTGAACGATCCCGAAGGCGTGCGCTCCAGTCCGGAAAAGATTTTCCCCCTTCTCTACCCGGACCTCATGCCGCCGACGCTGGTAACGCGCGATATCCGTGACATCACCGCCTTCCGGGCAACCCACAAGGACATCATCGTCAAACCGCTCTATGGCCATGGCGGCGCGGGCGTGTTCCGCCTGAAGCCGGATGATTCCAACCTGGCCTCCCTGCTGGAAGTCTTCTTCACCCGGTCGCGCGAGCCAGTCATGGTGCAGGCCTTCCTCCCGGCGGTCAGCGAAGGCGACAAGCGTATCATGCTGATCGATGGCGAGCCGGTTGGCGCCATCAACCGGCGCCCTGAATCCGGACAGGTGCGCTCCAACCTCGTCGTCGGCGGCACGGCGGAAAAATCGGATCTCAGCGATGCCGACATGAAAATCTGCGAGGTGATCGGCCCGGAACTGAAGCGCCGCGGCCTGATCCTGACCGGGATCGACGTCATTGGCGGGCGCCTGACCGAGGTGAATGTCACCTCGCCGACCGGCGTTCAGGCAATCAAGGCCCTGTCCGGCATTGATAGTGCCGCCATTTTCTGGGACGTTGTGCAACAGAAGCTTGCGGACCGCTGATGGCCGCTGCAAGATCAGGTGCATGAACATGAAATCGATCACTGCTTTCGCCCTCGCTTCCTTCGCCCTTGCCGGTGTCGCCTGTTCGCAGGGCACGGAAACCGAGACCGCCGACGTTCAGACCGTTTCAGCTGAGGAAGGCGCGACAGGCACGTTCAACCTGTCGCTTCCGAGCGCGAGCGCGACGGCAAATGATGCTTCGGGCAGCCTCAACCTGAACCTTGGCGGCGATACCGGCGAAACCCGCCTGATCGGATCCGGTGCCTTTGGCGGTGGCGATTTCGGTAGCGACCCCGCTATCGACCTCAACCTCAATCTTGAAGATGACCAAGATGCTGCGTCGGTGGACACGGTCCCGGCAGCTGAAGCCGCCGCTGAAGACGATGGCATCATACGCCTGACACCCAAGAAATAGGCGAGCGGGCCTTTTCGGGCCGCTTTCCCGCTCTCGAAAACGATAATTTACAGCGCGCGCCGACGGATTCACCTCCGCCGGCCGTTTGATTCGGCAGGTGCGCTGCGACGCTCCCCATGACCCACGCATTCGCCCGGCCCATGCCCGCATGGGGCGGTCGGATGAGGCTTTGACCCAGACGCGAGAGCGAGAGCACGAGATTGACCCGCAAGTTCGACACAAGACTGATTTACGGCCTCGGCGCCCTCGTGGCGCTGGCCGCCCTCTGGGCCGTTTTCCTGCGCGGCGACGGGGCAGCAAAGCCCGGTGACTTCACCCTCGAAACGAGCAGCGTCGAGCGCGGTGACGTGGCGCGCCTTGTTACCGCCTCCGGCGCCGTGCGCGCGCTGACAACTGTTGAAGTCGGCTCGCAGGTTTCAGGGCAGATCATCGAACTGGACGCCGACTTCAATTCCGAAGTGAAGCAAGGCGACATCATCGCCCGGATCGACCCGCAGACATTCGAGAGCCGCGTCGCCTCGGCGCAGGCAGACATAGCCAGCGCCAGGGCGAGCCTCGATGTCCAGAAAGCCAATATCGCATCGGCCGAGGCGAGCTTTGCCCAGACCGAGAAGGACTATCACCGCGTTCAGGCGCTTTATGACCAGGACGCCATTGCGCAAGCATCCCTCGAAGACGCCGAGCGGGCGCTGGCCGTGGCCAGGGCTGCGCTGGACGTATCGCGCGCGCAGCTGCGCTCGTCGCAGGCGACCCTCAGCCAGCGACAGGCGAGCCTGCAATCGGCGCAGCTCGACCTTGACCGCACGATCATTCGTTCCCCCATTGATGGTGTCGTGATCGAACGCTCGGTCGATGTCGGCCAGACAGTTGCCGCCTCATTCTCGGCGCCCATCCTGTTCCAGATTGCGCAGAACCTCGAAGACATCCGGATCGATGCCGCTGTGGTCGAATCCGATATTGGTGGGATCGATGCGGGAGACCCGGCCACGTTCAAGGTCGACGCCTATCCGAACGAGACCTTTACCGGCATGGTCGAACAGGTGCGGCTTGCCTCCGAAACCCTCTCCAATGTCGTGACCTATACGGTCGTGATCGCGGCGGAGAACCGGTCTGGCCGCCTGCTGCCGGGCATGACGGCCAATGTCGAAATCACCGCCGAGAAGCGTGAAGGCGTGCTGCGCCTTGCCGAATCGGCGATCCGGTTCCGGCCGCCCAGTGAGGGCGTTAACGTGATTGCGAGCAATACTGAGAGCAACGGGCAGCCACGCCGCGGCGGGCCCTCTGGCGGTGCGCGCGGCAATCCCGCAGAGGCCATGCTGGTGGGTCTCGAGCTCGAGCCGGAGCGCAGGACACGGATCGAGACGGCCATGCGCGCCGAAATGGAGAAGGTACGCGCGAGCATGGGCGAGGCTGGCGCGACCTTCGACCGGAACGGCATGCGCGCCCGCATCCAGTCGCGCATGGACAAGGTGCTGCGCGACAATCTCAGCCGCGATGAACTGGCTGTGGTGCAGAAAACCGTCAATGACCGCGCCTCCCGGCGCCGGGTGGACCTGTACCAGCCGGCCGGCGACGGTACGCTGAAAACCCTGTCCGTCTCGGTCGGACTGTCTGACGGACAGAATGTCGAAATCCTGCGCGGCGCAAAGGAAGGCGACACGTTCGTCACCCGTCTGGCCCTTGCGGCGACGGACAAATAGGCATGCCGGACGCGATCATAACGTGCCGGGACCTGACCAAGGTCTACCGCATGGGCACGCAGGACGTCTTCGCCCTGCGCGGCGTGAACCTCGATTTCACCGAGGGTGAAATGACCGCCATCATGGGGCCGTCGGGATCGGGCAAATCGACCCTGATGAACCTGATCGGCGCGCTGGATGTGCCAACAGGCGGTGAGCTGACGATCAGCGGCAGGCCCCTGTCCGGGCTTGACCGAGATGAACTGGCCGACCTCAGGAATGCGACGATCGGCTTTGTCTTCCAGCAGTTCAACCTGCTCCACCGCGCGAGCGCACTCGCCAATGTGAAACTCCCCCTGCTCTATTCCCGCACGCCGGTTGCAGACGCGGCGGCCCGCGCGCGCGAATGCCTGGAAATGGTCGGCCTCGCCAACCGGATGGACCACCGGCCAATGCAACTCTCCGGCGGCCAGCAGCAGCGCGTGGCGATTGCCCGCGCGCTGGCCGGACGCCCGTCCATCCTTCTGGCCGACGAGCCGACCGGCGCGCTGGATACGAAGACATCCGAAGAGATCATGGAATTGCTGACAGGGCTTACCAGCGAAGGCATCACGGTCGTCCTGGTGACGCACGAGCCGGAAGTTGCCGCCTATGCCAGCCGCCAGATCCATTTTCGTGACGGACAGGTCGAACGGGATGAAAGGACAGGCGTATGAAAACCGGTGTCGCCCTGCGCTCGGCCCTTGAAGCCCTGATTGCCAACCCGCTGCGCAGCTTTCTCACCATGCTCGGCATCATGATCGGTGTTGCGTCCGTGATGGCCATGATGGCGATCAGCGAGGGCGCCGCCAAACAGGTGGACGAGCAGATCGCCAGCCTCGGCGCAAGCAACCTGACCATCTATCCCGGCGCCTCGCGCCGCGGTCCGCGCTCGGGCGGGGCCTCTTCTGACCAGCCGTTCACCGACGCCGATGTCGACCTGATCCGGCAGGAGCCTTTCGTCACCGCCGTCGCCGCCCGCAATTCCGGCTCGGTCACCGTGATTTCCGGCCAGGACAATTGGTCGACCAGCCTTTATGGCACCAATACCGACTATTTCATCACCCAGTCGCTGCAGACCGCCGAAGGGCGCTTCTTCGATGCGCGCGAGGTGAGTTCCGGGGCCGCCGTCGCAATCATCGGCAAGACCGTGGCCGACAATCTGTTTGAAGGCACCAATCCGGTCGGGCAGACCATCAGGGCCAATAACGTACCGCTCGAAATCATCGGTGTGCTGGAATCCCGCGGGGCGTCTGCCGGCCCGGGCGGCGACCGTGACGACATGATCATCGTGCCCATCAATACCGCCCGCAACCGCATCACGGGTGGAAACCCGACCGTCGCGAAATATGTGACCGGTATGGAAGTGGGAATCACGGATGGGTACGACATGACGCAGGCGCAGGAACAGCTGGAGGCGCGGCTGCGCGAAATCCGACGCATTGCGCCGGGCGGCACGGACGATTTTCGCGTGTTCAACATTGCCGATTTCATTCGCGCCAGGTCCAGCACGCAGGCAACCTTCGGCGTGCTGCTGGCCTTCACCGCCGCCGTATCCCTGATCGTGGGGGGCGTCGGCGTGATGAACATCATGCTGGTCTCGGTGACGGAGCGCACGCGCGAAATCGGCCTGCGCATGGCAATCGGCGCGCGCGGCAGCGACATTCTGGGCCAGTTCCTTGCTGAGGCGCTGGCGCTCTGCCTTGTTGGCGGCCTTATCGGATCGGCCCTGGGCGTGGGCGCGGCCCAGCTTGCCGCGAGACTGGGGGAGTTTCCTGTTGAGATTTCCCCGCGTATTGCAATCATTGCGATTGGCGCCTCGGCGTTGATCGGCCTGTTCTTCGGATTCTTTCCCGCCCGGCAGGCGGCGCGGCTCAACCCCATCGAGGCACTTCGTCATGAATAAGCTAAATCCTGCCCTTGCGCTTGTCCTCGTGGCGGCTTGGGTGACTGCATGCTCGACAATGCAGCCGCCAGCCGGGTCCGGCAGCCAGATTGCGCAGGAAGCCGGCGCGCTGAACGCGCCGGAGGCGTGGGCTTTCGGACCGGAAGTGGATGGCGACGTGGCAGATACATGGGCCGGGATCATCCGCGATGATGCGCTGCTGGCACTGATGGCAGAGGCCCTCGCGGCCAATCCCGGGCTGCGCGCAAGTGCCGAAAACGTGCGGCGGTCGGAATCCTTCCTGCGCCAGTCCCGGTCAGGCCTTCTGCCAGGCGTGGGTGCCGGCGCCGGTGCGTCAGGATCCTCCGACCTTGAGGATTTCGACCTGACGGAGCGGTACACGGCAAGCCTTGATGCCAGCTGGGAAGCCGACCTCTGGGGCGCGATCCGCTCTGATATCCTCGCATCGGAATTTGACCTGCAGAGCGCTGAGGCAGTCTATCGGGCGAGCCGCGAGTCGCTCGCGGCCGGCGTGGCGCGTGCGTATGTCTTCGCCATTGATGCGCGCCACCAGGTGGACCTGACGCGCGCGACCCTGACAGCGCAGGAAGAGACGTTGCGCATCGTCAATGTGCGCTATGAACTGGGCGCTGCAAGCCGCCGCGAACAGGTGCTCGCCGAATCCGATGTGGCGAATGCACGTGACTCGCTGGAACTCGCACTGGCCTCGCAGCGCAGCGCCATCCGCGCCCTCGAAGTCCTGTTGGGGCGCTATCCCGATGGCACGATGAATGTGCCCGATGCCTTGCCTGTTGTCGTTGACGTGGTGCTGGCCGGACAACCTGCAGACCTTTTGCGGCGCCGTCCGGATGTCCTGTCGGCGGAGGCCGGCGTGCGCGCGGCCTTTGCCAGCACGGACGTGACGCGGGCGAGCCGCTGGCCGAGCCTGTCTCTCTCAGGCGGCGTATCCAGCGCGACCAGCGATCTTGCAGATGTGATTGACCCGGCCGCGCTGGCCCTCTCGCTCGGCCTCCGACTGGCCGGCACATTGTTCGATGGCGGCCTGACCGATGCCCGGATCGCCGCTGCCGAGGCCAGCGGCCAGATCGCGCTCGCCAATTACGGCGCCGCAGTGCTCGATGCCTTTGCCGATGTGGAGGGGCGACTGGACGATGTCGAAACCTTGCGCAGCCGGGCCACCTTCGTCGAAACGGCGGCAGAGAATGCCCGCGAGACTCTGCAGCTGGCAGAAATCCAGTACAAGGAGGGTGCCATTGACCTGCTCGACGTGCTGACGTTCCGGCAACGCAGTTTCCAGGCCGACCGCACCTTGCTGTCGCTGCGCCGGTCGGAAATCGAATCGCGAATCACACTCTATCTCGCGCTGGGTGGTGCCATCGAATAGGCGCGTAAATACCAGGAAAGTCCCTGCCGGATCGAAACTGACGCCTTCTCCCCGTCAGAAACCCCTGTCGAACCGCAGTTTTTGGCAGTGTGACTGTTCAAACTCCTTGTTATTAATAACATATACGGAGTAGTGGAATTTATAATGAGAGAGTCAAAGAATACAGGCGGCCACGAGGCCAGAAAGCCAACCGATGCGGATCGCTTCGTTGGCCAGCAATTGCGTCAGGGACGTCGTGAAATGGGATTGACCCAGGACGGGCTCGCCCAGCTCCTCGGCGTCACATTCCAGCAAATCCAGAAATATGAAGCCGGCCACAGCCGCATGTCCGCAGGGCGCCTGCGTGAAGTGGCCATCGCGCTGAAAAAGCCGATCAGCTATTTCTATGAGCCGTTCGAGCCCATGGGCAAGAAATCGCAGGCCGCCGAAACACGCCTCAAGGTCAAGGACCTCAGGCGCGATGCGAAAAAGCTGATCGAACAGATCGCGGATGCCGACGATCTGCAGGCCGCTGTCCGTCTTTTGCAGGCCCTCGAAACCAGCAAGTAGCTGCGGGTTTCAGCGCGCGGATGCCGCGTCCGTTCCGGGCATACTGAGCCGCGTTTCGAGCAACCACCGATGCGCTGCGGCCAGGGCCGCGCCAAGATGCCTTTCCAGCTCGATACTTGTTTCCGGATCCGTGACGCCGGCATTGCCGACCATCTGGATCGTGCGCGCCAGTCGGTCCACTGCCACGCGTGCCACTTCCAGCTCCATGCGCAGCTGCGCAGTCGAAATTGCCAATCTGTCAGGGTGTCCTGAGCTGCCTGTCATGCTGATGCCTCCGGTGCCCACGTAACCTTACCGTTTCCAGCGCATGGCGGCATCCCCCATTTTCGGAATGGTTACGTGTTTTTCCCCTCTGCTTTAAGGCGATAGAGAATGTCCAGTGCCTCACGAGGCGTCAGGGTGTCTGGATCGATATCCGCCAGCACCGCGAGGATACGGGCGGCGGCCAGATCTGCCGGTTCGGGACTGAACGCCGTGTCCGGCTCCGCGACGGCAGCAAACAGCGGCAGGCTGTCAGCCGCTTTCGGATCCGCCTCAAGGCGTTTCAGGATCTGGGAAGCACGCGCCACTGCGCGTTTCGGCAGGCCTGCGAGGCGCGCAACCTGAACGCCATAGGACCGGTCAGCGGGACCGGGCTGAACCTCATGCAGGAAGACAAGATCATTCTTCCATTCCCGCGCACGCAGGGACGCGTTGGCAGCCGCAGGCAGGTCTTCGGCGAGCTGGGTCAACTCGTGATAGTGCGTCGCAAAGAGGGCGCGGCAGGCATTGACGCCATGCAGATGCTCCACGGCGGCCCAGGCAATGGCGAGGCCATCATAGGTGGATGTGCCGCGGCCTACTTCATCAAGGATGACGAAACTGTGCAGCGTCGCCTGGGTCAGGATCGCTGCTGTTTCCACCATCTCGACCATGAAGGTCGACCGGCCGCGCGCGAGTTCATCCGACGCGCCAACCCGAGAGAAGACCCGGTCGGCAAGGCCAAGCGTGAGCGAGCGGGCAGGAACAAAGCAACCCGCCTGTGCCAGGATGACGGAAAGGGCGGCCTGGCGCAGATAGGTCGATTTGCCGGCCATGTTCGGGCCGGTGACCAGCAGCAGCCGCGCGCCACCTTCACCGCCTGCATCAAGACGCAGATCATTGGCGGTGAACCCCTTGCCGTCGCGCTTCAGCGCGGCCTCGACCACGGGGTGGCGCAGCCCCGTTGCCTCAAAGCAGGGCTTGTCCGCCAGCGCCGGACGCACCCCGTCGCACTCGGCCGCCCAGGCGGCGTTGCCCCCAGCCACGTCAAGGTCGGCAATTGCACGCGCCGACCGGGCAAGCGCCTCATTGAGGCCTTCGACCCGTTCGCACAGGGCGTCGAACAGGCCGGTCTCGCGCGCCTTCGCCTCTTCTTCCGCCCGCGATATACGCCCGGCAAGATCGGACAGCTCGCGTGTCGAGAAGCGGACATTGCCCGCCAGCGTCTGGCGGTGGATGAAAGTATCCGACAGTGGTGGCGCCATCAGGGAATCACCATGCCGGGCGGGGACATCGATGAAATAGCCGAGCACATTGTTGAACTTGATCTTCAGCGCGGAAATACCGGTCTCGCCGGAATAGCGCGCCTGCAATTCGGCAATGATGCGCCGGCTGTCATCGCGCAGGCCGCGGGCCTCGTCGAGGGCCTTATCCCAGCCGGGCGCAATAAAGCCGCCGTCCCGGGCCAGCATTGGCAGGCTGTCATTCAGTGCGCGCATGAGGTCTGACGCGATGGCCTGAAGCGGGGGTGAGTTGGCGAGCAGGAGCGCCTGTGTGGAATCCTGTATGCGCGCCGGCACGCCGCCTTCAATGGATTCAAGACTACGGGCCGCTTCGTCCCCTGCCAGCAGCGCACGGCCGATCGCCTGCAGGTCTCGCGGACCGCCGCGTCCCAGGCGCAGGCGTGTACGGGCCCGCTCAATGTCAGGCGCTGCTTTCAGGCGGCAGCGCAATCCGTCCAGAATGTCAGGTTCGGCCAGCAGCCATGCGACGGCCTCAAGGCGCGACTCGATTTCGGCACGGTTCAGCGAGGGACGCGACAGATGGCTGGCAAGCAGGCGGGCGCCGGGCGCGGTGACGGTGCGGTCAATGGTGGCCAGCAGGGAGCCGTCGCGCGCGCCGTTCATCGCCCGGTCGATCTCAAGGCTGGCGCGGGTGGCAGGGTCGATGGCGAGGTGCCCGCTGGGCGGCGGGCGCTGGGGCGGATCGAGGCGGATGTCGGCGCCGGCCTGGGTCAGCTGGACATAATCGAGCAGAAGGCCGATCGCCGACAGTTCGGCCTTTGAGAAATCACCGAACGCTTCCAGCGCCGCCACACCGAATGTCTGCTTCAACAGGGCCTCGCCCGATTTCGGCGTGGCCGCCCGCGCCGGTCGCTCGGTCACCGGTGCACCGGAGGCAGATGTGACAGCCGCCATGACCGGCCTGTCCATGTCTGCGGCACTGACGAGCAGCTCGCTGAGGGGCCAGCCCAGCAGGGCATCGGCCAGCGCGCCCGGATCAACCGGCGCCACATCGAAGCGGCCGGTGGACACATCGCAGACTGCAATCGCGGCGTCAGCGCCGCCATTCGCCAGTGCCACGGCGGCCAGCGCCTGACCCTGCCGGGATGGCAGCAGGGCATCCTCGGTCAGGGTGCCGGGAGTGACGATGCGGACAATGTCTCGATTGACGATGGATTTCGATCCGCGCTTCCGCGCTTCAGCCGGACTTTCGGTCTGCTCGCACACTGCGACCCGTGCGCCGGACTTGATGAGGCGGGCGAGATAGCCCTCAGCCGCATGATACGGCACACCCGCCATGGGGATGGGTTTGCCCCCATGTTCGCCGCGCGCCGTGAGGGTGATGTCGAGGATGCGGGCCGCTTCGACAGCGTCGTCAAAGAAAAGCTCGTAGAAATCGCCCATCCGGAAGAAAAGCAGGGCCTCGGGATGCCGCGCCTTTATGGCCAGATACTGCGCCATGAAAGGCGTCGGCTCGCTGCCTTTTGCAGCGGATTTCGATGAGGGAGTCGCAGTATCAGCCATTGCGGCGGACGCTAGCGCCTCGTCCGGGGATTCGCAAAGCGTAGACGCTGTGCGCGGCCATCAAATTGCCTGAAAACGCGACGATAGGCTCCACATTTGCGGTTGGCACACCCGGCAGCGGGGCCTAGGGTCAGCCTCTAACCGCCTTTTCACTTGTTAGCACTGGACTACCCCTTTCCATGACAACCAAGCGCCCAAGCTTCACCGACCAGGAAGCACTCGATTTCCATTCAAAGCCAACGCCCGGCAAGATTTCCATGGCGCCGACCAAGCCGATGGGGACGCAGCGCGACCTTTCGTTGGCTTACAGCCCCGGTGTTGCCGTTCCCGTTCTGGCCATCGCCGAAGATCCGGACAGGGCCTATGACTATACGTCGAAGGGCAACATGGTTGCGGTGATCTCCAACGGTACGGCGATCCTGGGGCTCGGCAATCTCGGCCCGATGGCATCGAAACCGGTGATGGAAGGCAAATCCGTCCTTTTCAAGCGTTTCGCCGACATTGACAGTATTGATGTCGAAGTGGACACAACCGATGTCGAGGACTTCATTCGCACGGTGCGCAACATTGGCGACACCTGGGGCGGGATCAATCTGGAAGATATCGGTTCGCCCGACTGCTTCATCATCGAGAGCCGCCTGCGCGAAGAGCTCGATATCCCGGTCTTTCATGATGACCAGCACGGCACCGCGATCATCGCCGCCGCTGGCATCATCAATGCCTGCCACATTACCGGCCGCAAACTGAAAGACCTGAAGGTGGCTGTCTCCGGCGCGGGCGCCGCCGGCCTGTCCGTTGCGGGTCTGATCCGTCACCTGGGCGTCAAGGCCGAGAACATCCTGATGTGTGACTCCACCGGCGTTGTCTATGAAGGCCGCACCGAGCGCATGGACCAGTTCAAGTCCGCCTTCGCCATCAAGACATCCAAGCGGACCCTCAGCGAAGCCATGGAAGGCGCCGACTGTTTCCTCGGCCTCTCGGCCAAGGGCGCCGTCTCCAAGGCCATGGTCAAGTCGATGGCCAGGAACCCGATCATCTTCGCAATGGCGAATCCAGATCCTGAAATCACGCCGGAAGACATCAAATCGGTCCGCGATGATGCGATCATCGCCACCGGCAGGTCTGACTATCCCAACCAGGTCAACAATGTGCTGGGCTTTCCTTACATTTTCCGGGGCGCGCTGGATGTCCGCGCACGCGGCATCAACGAGGAAATGAAGGTCGCCTGCGCGCAGGCCCTTGCCGAGCTTGCCCGTGAAGACGTGCCGGATGAAGTGGCCGCAGCCTATCATGGCTCGCGCCCCAGCTTCGGCCGGGACTATGTCATCCCTTCGCCTTTCGACCCCCGCCTCATCTCGCACATTCCGCCTTTCGTGGCGCAGGCTGCCATGGACACGGGCGTTGCCCGCAAGCCGATTGCCGACATGGACGCCTACCGTGCCTCGCTGGTGCGTCGGGCCGATCCGGCCGCGGCCTTCCTGCAGGGCGTGCAGGCCCGCGCCAAGGTGCTGCAGCGGCGTATTGTGTTCGCTGAGGGTGAAGAGCCGGCCGTCGTGCGCGCGGCTTTCAGCTTCAAGAACCAGGGCCTCGGCCATCCGATCCTGATCGGGCGCGAAGCCCAGGTGGAGCGCAGCATGGAACAGATGGGCGTGCCGGCCGGTACGCTGGAAATCATCAATGCGCGCCTGTCAGACAATAATCCGCTCTATACGGACTTTCTCTATTCGCGCCTGCAGCGCGAAGGATATCTCAAGCGCGACGTACAGCGCCTGGTAAACCAGGACCGGAATATTTTTGGCTGCTGCATGCTGAAGAATGGCGATGCAGACGGCATGGTGACGGGGGTGACGCGCAATTATGACGTGGCCCTGAATGATGCGCTGCTGGTGCTGGACGCGCTGCCGGACAAGGCCCTGATCGGCATGTCCATGGTCATCAACCGTGGCCGCACCGTGTTCATCGCCGATACGAGCGTGACCGAACTGCCGGCCGGCGAGGAACTGGCAAACATAGCGTGTGAAGCCGCCGCCGCCGTGCGCGCCATGGGGTTCGTGCCGCGCGTGGCCTTCCTGTCCTATTCCACTTTCGGCAACCCGATGGGTGAGCGCGGCGAGAAAGTACGCGAAGCCGTGTCGATCCTCGACCAGATGACAGATGTCGACTTCGAATACGAAGGTGACATGAATGCCGATATCGCCCTCAATCCGGGCCATTCGCTGCTCTATCCGTTCTCCCGCCTGACCGGCCCTGCCAATGTGCTGGTCATGCCGGCCATTCATGCTGCATCGATCTCGACGAAATTGCTGGAATCCATGAGCCGGGCGACTGTGATCGGCCCCATGCTGCTGGGACTTGAGAAGCCGGTGCAAATCGCGTCACTGGGCGCAACGGTCGGCGATATCGTCAATCTGGCGACGATTGCGGCCTATGATGTTGACCGCGTGCTGGGCGACTAGACCCGCCTAGTCATCCTGTTCCAGAACCAGGCTCGTGACCCCTTGTGTGTCGCGGGCCTGGCGGACCCATTCAAGGATCGACAGGAAGACGGCAACGCCGCCGAGCCAGAACGTGATCATGAAGACGGTGTAGTAGCCCTGACTCTCGATGATCTCGCCAAGCCAGGGTCGGCCCAATGTGCCGATCAGCATGGTGAGCGATGCAAGCAGCGCATATTGCACGGCAGCAAAGCGCGGATTGACCACCGATGTGAGATAGGCGGTGATTGCAACGAGGGCAAAGCCGCCGGCAATGTTCTCGGCAAAGATGGTGACCATGAGCCGGGCCATGCGCTGGCCCTGATCGGCCGCCACGACATCCGGTGACAGTTTCGCCGCCCAGTCGGCAAGGGCGCTGAGGGGCGGCCCGAGGCGCGACAGCTCAAGGAAACTGTCGAGCACAACGGCCCCTGCAGCAAGATCTGCGTAGAGCAGGTTTGTTGCTGCCGCGACGATGCCGCCGACGAAGAAGACCGGCATCCGGCCGAGCACGGCAATCAGCACGGCGCCGAGCAACGAGCCGAGAATCGTCGCGACGACGCCAAAGAATTTCGAGGCTATGGCCACATCATCCAGCGTATGGCCAAGCGCGCCGAATTCCGTGCCGAGATAGAACGGATAGGCAAATGCGCCCCAGACCGCATCGGTGAAGCGATAGGTCAGCGCCAGGAGCAGGACGAGGACAGCGCCCCATTTGAGACGCGAGATCAGTTCCATGAGCGGGTCGAAAATCGCCCGGAACAGATTGCGCAATACCGAATCTGAACGGGTTTCATTGGCGATATGCGCCGGTGTTTCCGCAGCCCGCGCGCCAAACCGGTAGACCAGAATGGCCGAGACGATCGCAGGGACGAGCACGGTGAGGCCGACAATCCACGGGCCTTCGGTTCGCACGAACGTGGCGCCCGATGGCGGCGTCGCGGCAAACAGGGACTGCATCACGAAGATGAGGATCATGGCAAAGCCGATGAGCCATCCAAAGGCCACGATTGTGACGGCTGGCGTCGCGATCCGTTTCGGCAGGCTGGGCAGGAAAGACAGGCGATCCGCGTTCGGCTTTCTGGAACTGGCCGGTTCCGGTGCAATCACGCTGCCGATCATCGAGAGGGCCAGCACGAATGCCACCATAAGGAAGGTGACGGTCCACCCTGCCCGGGCCGCCACAAGCAGAGCCACAAATCCGGAGATGAAGCCTGCCGACTTGTAGCCGAACTGGTAGAGGGCGGACATCAGGTCCTTGTCTTCATCAGACCGCGCCACTTCGATACGCCAGGCGTCGAGCACGATGTCATGGGTCGGCGAAATCAGCGCGATGGCGAGGGCAATCAGCGCGACAAGGCCAATATTCTCCGACGGGTTCGTGAAAGCGAAGATACAGATCAGCACGACCATGATGGCCTGGAACAGGAGCAGCCATGACCGTCGCCCGCCCAGGAAGCCGGTAATGGGCGCAGGATGGGCGGACTGGAAGACGGGTGCCCAGAGATATTTGAAGGAATAGCCGAGCGTGAGCAGCGACAATGTGCCGATCGTTGAGGGCGTGATGCCAAGCTTGGTCAGCCAGGCATTCAGCAGGCCCAGCGTGACACCCATTGGCAGGCCGGCAGCAAAGGCGAACAGGGCCATGGCCGCCATGCGACGGTCCTGCAGGGCCTTGAACGCGCGAACGACCCGGGGCGGAGACTTTGATGCGACGGGAGGCAGCGCCGACTGGCTCATGCAACGCCTGCTGATGGTAGGCCATTGCCAGCCCAGTGCAGCGCGAGGCTGCGAAGCGCTTCAGCGTCCAGCGGCTTGGCGGCGACGCCGTCTGCGCCCGCCGCCCGCGCCCGGCGCTCGATATCCGGGTTAATTTCGGCCGAAACCGCAATGATCGGGGTGCGCGAGCCGCCTTCCCGCAGGCGCCGCATGGCTTCAAAGCCATCCATGACCGGCATGCGCAGGTCCATCAGGATAAGAACGGGGTGCATCGCTTCTGCGGCCTCCACTGCTTCGCTGCCGGTGGTCGCCACAGTGACGGTAAATCCCGCCGATTCCAAGGCGCGGCGTGCAATCAGTGCGTTGACCGGATTGTCATCCGCAATCAGCACACGGCCAACACCGGTCTGGACATCCGGCTCGTCTTCGGCTTCGCCGCCGGTACGGACGAGGAAAATGCGCTCGGCCAGCGATGAGGCCCGCAAGGGGCGCACCAGCCAGCCGACACAGCCGAGCATGCGAAAGCGTGGCAGCGCGCCGCGATCTTCCGGCCGCAGGACGACGATGGCAGGTGCGAGTTTCGAATAGGCCCTGACGGTCGCCTCGGGCAGGTCCGCCCCGATCAGAAGGACATCCACACCCTGCGGAAGGCGGCCGCGTGAGGGGTCCACCAGGATCGGGGTGGCGCCCGCATGTTCGAGGGCGGCGGCAATCGACAGGCAGGTGACCGCAGGCAGCCCGAGCAGGCCGACCTTGCCGCCGAGGTGTGTCTCGTCATGGCAGGCATCCTGCCCGGAGCGCGGCACAGGCAGGAATACCGAGAAGGATGCCCCGCAGCCGGGCGTGCTGAGGACGCTGATCCTGCCGCCCAGCAGATCTGTCAGCCGCTTCACGATGGCCAGGCCAAGGCCGACACCGCCATCCTTGTAGGCGTCGCCTGCCCCGGCCTGGCGGAAGGCGTCAAACAGGCGGTCCTGATCGTTCGCCGCAATGCCCGGGCCGGTATCGGTGATGCGGAATTCGAGGCCGTCATCGCGCGCGGAAATGTCGAGCAGAACGCCGCCCGTCTGCGTGAATTTCAGCGCGTTTCCAACCAGGTTAAAGAGGATCTGGCGGATCCGGCCGGCATCGCCAGAATGGTCCGGCATGGGCAGCTGCGATGTGCGGACGGCAAGGTCGAGCCCGGCCGCATGGGCGCGGGGGCTGAGCAGTTCGACCACTTCGCGGCCGAGCCGGACGGGGCAGAAATTCTCGGTTTCGAGTTCCACGGCCGAGGCATCGAGGCGGGCATAGTCGAGCACATTGTTCAGAAGGTCGAGCAGGCGCGCGCCGCTCTGGCGAATCGCCTCGGCATATTCGCGCTGCGGCGGTTGCAGATCGGTTTCGAGCAGGAGCGACACGGTGCCGAGAATGCCGTTCAGCGGCGTGCGGATTTCATGGCTGGCGGTCGCCAGGAAGGCCTCCTCCGGCGACGAGCTGCTTTTCGGCGTGTCTGGCGTGTCTGTCATGTCTGCGAGAGACTAGGCCCAAGGCTTTAGCATTGGTTTAATGGCTTCTGCCGGAATCCTAGCGGACAAGCACGCCCGCATGCAAACCTTTGGTCTGTCCCGGGGCTCGGCGGCGATAGGTCGGCACCTCTGCAACATGCAGGCAGCACACGCCGGTGGCGCAATCAAGGTTTGCTACGGTGCGGGCAACCTTTTGCACGCGGTGACAGACTGGTCAGGCGCTGGCCATATCGCCTATGTGCTGTGTAATCGCCTCCAGGGCGGCGTCGAGCACGTCTAGCCCGGCGCCGGGCTTGGGCGCGCGCTCTGACAGGACGCGGCGCCAGGCGCGGGCGCCGGGCTGGCCATTGAACAGGCCCAGCATGTGGCGCGTCATGGCGTGCAGTCCCGTGCCGCGCGTGAGCTGTTCTGCCATATAGGGCCGGTAGGCGAGGATGGCGTCGTGGGCCGAGACGATCGGCGCCCCATTCCCACCCAGCGCCGCATCGACCTCCCCGAGCAGAGACGGGTTCTGATAGGCGGCCCGGCCGAGCATGACACCGTCGAATGTCAGAAGGTGGTCGCGGCATTCCTCCATCGTGGTGATGCCGCCATTCAGCGTAATGGAAAGGTGCGGTCGTTCGGCCTTGAGTGCGGCGACGAGGGCATAGTCGAGCGGCGGCACTTCGCGGTTTTCCTTGGGGCTGAGGCCTTTCAACCAGGCCTTGCGCGCGTGGACGGTGAAGGCGGTGCAGCCGGCGGCGGAGACTTCGTCGATGAAGGTGAACAGCGTGTCGCGGGCCGGCAGGTCGTCAATCGCGATACGGCACTTGACGGTGACGGGCACGTCTACCGCAGCACGCATGGCGGCGACGCAATCGGCGACGAGGGTGGGCTCAGCCATCAGGCAGGCGCCGAAGGATCCGGACTGGACGCGGGATGACGGGCAGCCGCAATTGAGGTTGATTTCCTGATAGTTCCATTGCGCGCCGATCTTTGCGGCGCCGGCCAGCTTGACGGGGTCCGACCCGCCCAGCTGGAGCGCAACCGGCGACAGGCCGGGGGCCTGCCAGAGGAGGCGCTCCTGATTGCCGTGGATGATCGCGTCGGCCGTGACCATTTCCGTGTAGAGCAGCGCGCTTTTCGTCAGGCAGCGATGGAAGGCGCGGCAATGCGCATCTGTCCAGTCCATCATTGGGGCCACAGAAAATCGATGGTTTAATACATTGTTTTTCATATATATTTTATCATCTACTTTCCAATAGTCCCGATTTTCATATGCGGGGGCATCTATCTATCCTACTGTTTTTGCCAGATTATATACCAACTATCTGCCCCAGATTGCACACGCGGTTATCTAATGGGCTGATTTAAAGAAACATTCCGTCCAATCTCATATCGGCCCCACAGTCAGCAAGGTTTAGGACGCTGCCTGGCACAATGATATTATTCCAACGCAGATCCGAGCCAGCCGTGCCGCTCACAGTTCAGGATCGACTTGCGATTGATATCACGGCCAATAAGCCATGCTGAATCAGCAAGGAAGCTTGGAGCACCTCGTTGGGAGGTGATTTTGATTTTTCACTTCTTTGTTGGCTCATAACCCCTAAATTGCCAAATATTCAAAGGACCACATCAAGTCAGACGGCTCGAACGGAATTGGTCGCAAACGCTAGCGGCTTGGAATTCTCGCAAGGTTTTCGCCTTTGAGGCCGGCCGAGACGAGCTCAGCAAGAAACTTGGTGAAGGGCACAATATCCTGTTCAACACTGGCGGATTCGAGCGCCGCCATATAGTCATCCCGGCGCTGAAGCGGGACAACCGTCCATGGGTACCCCGCCGCCGCCATCAACAGGTTCATTAGAAACCTGCCCGTGCGTCCGTTCCCATCTATATACGGATGGATATAGACGAACACAAAATGTCCAAGAACGACACGCACCGCAGAATCGTCTTCGTTTGTCAGCAAGTCGAAGAAAGCGGGCATAAGTTCGCGGACAGCTTCGCGGTGCGGCGGCACATGCTTTGAGCGACGAATATACACAGGACCGCTGCGATAGCCCGCGAGGTCTCTCGCCCGCACGAGGCCCGCTGTCACGCTAGGCGTGAACATCTCTCGATACCAGGTGCCGTGGTCGCCGTCGGCGACGCCGCCGGGATTTTCTCCATCGAGGACTTTTTCAACGCTTTTGCGGACGGCTTGCGCTGCCAGCCAATATCCTCTCGCAGCGAGCGCGTCGCGGTGGTTCTTATCTGCCTCGTTGTTTTCCGGGTTCCAGTCACCGCTTCGTACGCGTTCGATCAACTCGGGACTAACCTGATAGCCCTCTATCGAAAGTGAGTGATACGCATCAGTAACGTACGCATCATCAACATCTCTTAAGTAGGCCGTCTTGTTCTCTGGTAAGCCCGGCGCTTTGGGAAAGTGCTCAGGAATGGCATCACGCATGCTCTGCCACATCATGTTTACACGGCCCACGTAAGACGAAGTCATCCGCAAAGTTCCGGGCAGGGCGATCTTGCGTTCAAATGGATCGTCTTCGCGCACGGCGTAACCTGCGGCCTTCATCGTGCTGATGATGTCATCTGCAATGCGTGTGCGCCCGATATTGCGAAACGCAGCAGCGAGGCGTCCCGCGATGACGCTGTGTCCGCCATCGAGCAGCGGACTCAGAACATCCGACGCATCCTTGATCATTGCGAGCGCCGCGCGCGCATCAGTCGGGTGATTTTGAAAGTAGCCCGGCGAGCATTCGATCAAGGCCGTTGGCAATGCGTAAAGCCGCAGGCCCTCGACGATGACGGCATCGTCTTCGCTGGGCAAACTGGCCCTGACATCAAAAAGCGATGTCTCGTGGGGAAGGTTTGTCGGCTTGTTTCCGCCCCTGGCGGCTCGGATCAGAAGCTGATTTGGCACCGTCCAGTTACCCGCGTGAAGAGAGGCGGATTGTTCAGGTGAAAGGACCCATTCATTCGCAAAACGGGAGTTGAGATAGTTAGCACAGAAGTCCCAATATGACGTGTACCAGGACGTGCTTTCCCCTTCGGACTCATCTGGGCGGGCAGGTATATACCAGCCTTTCATCACCTCCTTGAGAAATCCAGCTTTGCTCAGACGTTCGCGCTGGACACGAGAAAGGTCTGCGCTACGGATGGCAACAACGCCACTGTCCTGAAGCTCCTTTAGAACCTCAAGAGATTCTGCCAGTTTTTCCTGCGGCGTCGCCATAGTCTGTATCGCCTTCTCGCAAGATTGCTTGCAGCATTCTTAGGGAATTGTGCTGCACGCTTTCTAGTGCATTGAGTTGTGTCATTATTAGGTTTTTATGTCAAATCATTTTTAGGTTATTACGCTGCGTGTTTTTTAGGTTATTGCGCTGCATAGCTTTTAGGGTTTCATGCGAAACTGACGTGATCTGGTGAAAGTGGTCCGGAAAGTATGTTAGTTTTCCAGCGGATTTTAACGCCAAGGCCGGACCACCAGAGCCAAGCACCTCAATCTCACATGCGTCCAAGCAGGCTCTCCGCCCGCCCGGACACCAGGCTCTCAACCCCCGCCATCGCCTCCCGCTCACTCGCCTCCAGATCGAAGCCCGGTGCTACCTTCCCGGCCTGTTCGAGCACCAGCCCGCACAATGCCTTGACCCTCCGCCGGATGAATGGCTCCGTAAGCCCCGTCTCTTCGGCAAACCTGGCCCAGTCCCGCGCCTGGATGTCTTCCAGTGCGGCCCGCTTCGCAATCTTCATCGCGAGGCGTGGACTGAGTTCAGGATAAGCGACGGTCGAAAGGAGGTCATAGAGCGGTGCGAGCTCTGTGCTGCCATTGTAGAGAAGGCTGTAATTCTTTCCGTGCGCGTCGGCATTGCCAATGATCAGATTGAAGATTGCCGCATCAAAGAGTTTGAGCACTTCGATGGCGGGCCTCGTCGCCACACGCCGCAGGAGCGCAAAGAGATCCCGGAATATCGGGCCTCCATCCGAGGCGTATTTGCGTGCCGACGTGAACCCGAGTGCCTGACAGAAATCCTCCTGATGCAGACGCGTGACGCGTCCATCGTCACCCATCACGCGGTCATAGCGCCGGACGAGGAGGAAGGGCGTGCCCCCGGCTCTGTGGATTTCGACCTCGGCCACTTGGAGCCCGATCAAGTTCGCAAGCCGCATCCCATAGGTCTCGTTTTCCGTCGTGCCTTCGAACCTTGTGATGGGAGGCTTCAGGATATGCGTTGTCGGCTGGCCCGGCGCTGGGAGCGCGATGCCAGTCGGCGTCAGGATGACAGGAAGTTTCGCCTGGGCACCGGCCAGCGAGAGTCGCAGGCCGTCGTCTCCGGCCAGCATGGGGCGCTTCGGCAGAGAGTCGATCAGGACACGCAGCTCTTTGTCAGACAAAGGTTCGGGCGTGAACGGCCCTTCCAGGGCTGGCGGCTCCTCCCCTTCCGGCCAGAGCGCGACGGCACCTGCAACTTCACCACCAAGCATTTCAAGCAGGCGGAATTCATTCCGCTCAGAGACGCCGAGCGCGGCAGCAACATTCACCCGCTGGCTCTCTTCAGGCAGGATGCCTTCAAAAAAAGGCAGGCACTCGCGCCGGGAATACGGCTCCTCGCGCAAAGGCAGGGACACGGAAATGGCCCGAGCATCGCTGCGGGCAAGCCAGGTGGGCAGATAAGCAAAGCCCAATTCGCCATGCGCGTCGACGGTCAGGGTCCCGACTGCATCCCTCCCCCACCAGAGCGTGAGCGCACTTGTGGTCATTGGCGATCCTCCGGTGTGGTGATGGTAAGTGAGCAACCGAGCGCCGACAGGACATCGAGCATCTTGCCAATCTGCGCGGTCGGCTTGCCGCGTTCGAGCTCGACAAGAAAGCGCAGGCCAACGCCCGAGGCTGCGGCGAGCTCAGGTTGACGCAGGCCCTGAGCCTTGCGTGTCTTTCGAATGAGGCGGCCAATTTCTTCTGGTGTCATGCACATAATTTCCCGTACGGGAAACATACGCCAATATCAGGCAAAATGCAAGATAAATATCCCGATCAGGAAATTTATTGCCTATCGAATGCCAAATCCATAAAACTTTCCCGAACGGGTTATAAATCGAACAAACCCCCGGTACTTGCCATATAATGCCCCGAACGGGATATTTAGTTTAGTGCCTGCCTCAAACACCCACTCATAGTTAGTGCTTCTGGACACTTTCAAACCCGCTCTTTGCGCAAGGACCTGACCACGAACACGTCAGGGAATTGTCGGCTTGCCAGGACAAGGAGGGCAAGCGTGCCCTCGCATCGAGGATCTATGCCTCAGGCGGGAACCACGCCGGCACGGTCGCACAGTCCTGAGAAATACGGCCGCTTAAGAATGGGATGATTACCAGGGCACTTCAGCAAACTGTCATCGCGCCGTGTAGCCCCACTTGAGCAGGATGTCTTGCCCCACATCTGACATTGAATGTTGAACAATCGTCCATGGGACAAGCAGCCGGGCTGTCAGCAGGCGGCAATCACCTGGCCCGCTCCCATTCCATGTAATCAGGTGTGATTTTTATATGACACCCTGAATGTAGTTATTTTAACACGCTTGAAATTTTTCCTGACTTGGGATATCCCGAGAACTGACACCGGTGTCATAAGAGCGCTGGACATCGATAGGGAGAAAATCAATGAATCGTCAGACAAAATTCGGAATCTGTGCGGGCGTATCGCTCATAGCCCTCGTATCAGGTGGCTTTTCGGCCATCGCGCAGGAATCACAAGACAACCCAGCGGCCAATGCCGATGACGACCGGGTTCTCGATAGTGTCGTGGTAACCGGTTTCCGAAACTCGCTTGCTGAAGCCCTCGACGTAAAGCGCAACGCCTCTGGTGTTGTTGACGCCATCGTCGCGGAAGACATCGCCGCCTTTCCGGACCTGAACCTTGCTGAATCGCTTCAGCGTATCTCCGGCGTGTCGATCGACCGCGTCGGCGGCGAAGGCCGCCAGATCACCGTCCGCGGACTGGGAGCCGACTTCACGCGCATTCGCATCAACGGCATGGAAGCGCTCGCAACCACTGGCGCATCGGATTCGTCCGGTGGCTCGAACCGCGGCCGCGGCTTCGACTTCAACACATTCGCATCGGATCTGTTCAACGAGATCCGCGTCTCGAAGACGACATCCGCCGCACAGGAGGAAGGCTCGCTCGGCGCAACTGTCGACCTGCTGACTGCGCAGCCTTTCGACTATGATTCCGGTCTCACGGCAGCCGGCTCGGCTCAAATGGGCTATAATGACCTGTCTGAAGAGACCAGTCCCCGCCTCGCCGGACTGCTTTCCTACCAGAATCCGGAAGGCAACTTTGGCGCGCTCCTGTCAGCGGCCTATTCCGACCGGACCATCCTGGAGGAAGGCTTTTCGACCGTGCGCTGGCAGGATGGCAACTTCCGCTCTGTCAATGGCGCTGCCTGCCCGGCCGGACCGGACTGCGCGTCAATCGATACGAACTCGCTCGTCTATCACCCGCGCATTCCGCGCTATGGCCGCCTGACGCACGAACAGGAGCGCCTGGGCCTGACAGGGTCCATCCAGTTCCGTCCGACGGACCGCACAACCGTTTCGCTTGACGGACTTTACTCGCAGTTCGACGGCACGCGTCAGGAAGAGTATCTCGAAGTCTTCTTCCGCAGCCAGGAAGGCAGCATTGATGTCACCAACCCGGTCATCAATACCAGCAATAATACGCTGGAATCGGGCACGTTCACGATCAGCCCGAATGCAAACGGGACCCATCCGATCCGTTCCGAGGCGCGTTTTGACGAGCTGACAACGGATTTCACGCAGGTCACGCTGAATGTCGATCATGAGTTCACGGACAGCCTGCGCGGCAATTTTCTCGTTGGAACCGTGGAATCCGAGTTCGACAATCCGGTTCAGACAACCATCTTCTTTGACGCGATTGGCGAAGTAACGGGGTACACCTACGATTTCAGCCAGGGCTCGCAAACACCGGCCATCGATTTCGGTTCGCTTGATGTGACGGATCCGAGCCAGTTTGCGTTCACCGAATTTCGTGATCGCCCGCAATCGGTCTCGAACTCCTTCGATACGGTTGCCGGCACGCTGGAATACGACTTGAATGACACGCTGACACTGTCAGGCGGTGTCAGCTTCAAGCAGTTCGAATTCAGCACGACAGAGGCGCGCCGCGAATCGACCTTTGGTTCGTCCGTATGTGGTCTTCCAGGCGTGACCTGCCCCGTCGGCGCGACCGGCCTGCCGATTACCGCAGACATTCTGTCTCCTGTCATGGGATTCGGAAGCGGACTTGGCGCGAGCGGCATCGACACCAGCTGGATATCCCCGAATGTCGCTGCAGCCGCTGCGCTGATCGGCGTCTACGGTATTCCTGGCGCCGTTCAGGCCGGCAATACCCGCAGCGTCAAGGAAGAAGACCTGGGCGGCTTTGCCCAGCTCGACTTCGAGACACAGCTTGGCACCATTCCGGTTCGCGGCAATGCCGGTGTTCGCTATGTCGAGACGACCGTCACATCCACCGGCAGTGTCAGCGGCACCACGGTAACCGTGGACCGCAGCTACGAGGATACGTTGCCTTCGCTCAACCTGACATTCGAAATGACGGAGGATTTCTACATTCGTCTGGGTGCAGCCAAAGTGATGGCGCGCCCTTCCCTGGGCAACCTCACACCCGGCGGCGCGCTGGACAGCTTTAACGGCCCGCCATTCCGCTACAATTCCGGCAATCCGGGGCTCGATCCCTTCCGCGCGAAAGCCTATGACGCATCGTTCGAATGGTACTTCTCGGAAGAGGGCCTCCTGGCACTCAGCGTTTTCCACAAGGATGTCGACAGTTTCTTCACGCGTTCGACCACCACGGAAGTGCCCTTCAGCCAGACCGGCCTGCCGGCATCGCTGCCACCCGCATCGAGCCCGCTATTCAACCTGATCCAGGCCGGTGGCGATCCACTGGTCGAAATCGCCCAGGTCTCGAATGGCGGAAGCGCGAGCCTGCAAGGATTTGAACTGGCCTACCAGCAGCCCTTCACATTCCTGCCAGCGCCGTTCGACAATTTCGGTTTCCAGGGCAACTATACCTATGTTGACTCCGACGAAATCCTGGGCTTCTCGCCGAATGCCTACAATGCGACGCTCTATTATGAGGATGATCGTCTTTCGGCCCGCATCTCGGCAGCTTACCGTGACGCCTACCAGACGAACGCTCCGAACGCAGCCGGCCGCGACGAGCGCGGCTATGATGCGACCACGAACTTGGACTTCGCATCATCCTACAAGCTCACCGACAGTATCGACGTGACGTTTGAAGCGATCAATCTGACCGATGAATTCGAACAGCAGATCTTCGACACGGCTGATCTGGTGAACGTTTACCACCACACGGGCCGCGAATTCCTGTTTGGTGTCCGCTACAAGTATTAGGGGACTTCCTCCTTCCCCTGATCATGCGCCCCGGCACGCGTTAAAACGTGTCGGGGCGCTTTCATTTGGCCATTTCGCTTTTCATCGCTGCCTGACCACGCCTTGCAGTCGCGCGGCCGGCCCTTTCAGGCCGTCCTGTCCTCCATCATGGAGATGGCGTGCGCGGAATCCTTGCGGACCACAATATGCGCCTTGTCGCGAAGCGGCTGGATATGGTCGCGCAGGTTGGGCAGGTTGACCCCGTCCCAGACCGTCTTGGCGAAGGCGCGCAGCTCAGGCTCGCTCATGTGAAGCCACTGGGCATAGAATGAGGATGGGTCGGTTCGCGCAGCATTCCAGAATCCGACGAAGCGTTCGACATACCAGTATTCAAGATCGGCTTCTGAGGCATCGAGATAGACCAGCACGTCCGGCTCGCCGGCCGGGCGCTCGGGCCGGGTGGGCGGCTGGAAGCCGAGGCCTTCGAGGATGAGCAGGTCCGGCAGCTGGACGGTGCGCGTCAGGGCGGGGTCAATGTCATATGTCTCGTGGCTGTGGGCCGGGAAAGCGGCCGCGCCCTGCCGGACCTGAAGGAGCGCGCTCTCGAAGCCGTCGCGGTCATAGGTTTCCGGGAAGCCCTTGCGCATGAGCAGGCCCTGCGGTTCCAGAACGGCGTTCGGGAAGAGGAAGCCATCGGTCGAGACGGTCTCGACGCTGAGCGGGGGGCTTAGCGCATCAGCCACATTGCGGGCCAGTGTCGTCTTGCCGGCCGCGACAGAGCCAGTGAGGCCGACAATGCGAGCCGCAGCGCCGGACCGTAGATCGGCAAGGCGTTCGGCCAGTGCGGCAATGCCAGTGCCTTGATGAGTGGTCACGTCGCGGCTCATGCAGTTGATTCCCAGGCTTGCCCGCACAGCTTAGCGGCGGAGCACCAGGGAACCAACGGGAAAACGGCCCGCACGCGCCGCTTGGTGGCGTCCCCTTCCCCCTGTTAGATTGAAGAGGTACCGGACAGGTGAGGGACAGGATAGTATGCTGGGCATGAAAACATATCTCGGATGGAAAGTGGATTTCCTGCAGCCTGCAGGCGAGTCGGCCTATGCGGGGCCGGACTCGGTCTCGTGGCGCGTGTTCAAGAACCCGGTTGCCCTGGGCGTGGGCGGTATTGCCGCTGTCCTGCTGGAATTTGCCGACGCGCGCATCCGCTCCGGCGTCTGGGATCATTCCACGTTCAAGACAGACCCCGTCGGCCGCTCGCGCCGCACCGGCATGGCGGCCATGGTCGGCGTCTACGGTCCACAGAGCGCCGCACGCCGGGTGATCCAGGGCGTCACAAACATGCACCGGCAGGTACACGGTGAAACGCCTTCGGGCGAGGCTTATTCGGCCATGGATGTGGAGCTGCTGGACTGGGTCAGCGCGACGGCGACCTATGGCTTCCTGACAGCCTATGACCAGTTTGTGGCGCCGGTCTCCGATGCCGACAAGACCCGCTTCTATGAGGAGGGCGAAGCGGTAGCCCGTCTCTATGGCGTGCAAAGCCCGTTGTGCAGCGAGGCCGATTTCCACGCAATGCTGGCTAAGCTGATGCCGCGATTCGAACCGCACCCGATCAATCGTGAATTCCTGGACATCATGAAGTCAGGCCGCGCCGCCAGAGGCGTGCCGAAGGGCCTGCAGAGCGCGGTCGTGAATGCGGCGGTATCGATCCTGCCAGTGGCCGTGCGCGAGCGACTTGATCTTGGGGCGGCGTACGACCTGCGTCCCAAGGGCGCTGCTACCGTGAAGGCCATGGGTGCCCTTGCGGAACGTCTGCCTTTACCCTCAAGTCCCGCGGGTCAGGCTTGTGTCAGGCTGGGACTTCCTGCCACATTTCTATGGAAGAGCCCTGAGAAACAGGCAAGTATACGACACACAATACAAGAGGGACGGGCCGCTTCACTGGCGCACTGATCCCCGGAGGAGCGGCAAAGTGAACCTGGATTTCCTTCCCGAAGAAGAAGCCTTTCGTGACGAGGTTCGCGCGTTCCTGGGCCGCGAACTGACGGCGGAGCTGCGCGCCTATGCGGCGCGCATGACGAGCGTCTATTCAGACAAGGAGACGGCGCTCGCCTGGCAGTCCATTCTCGTGAAACAGGGCTGGGCGGCGCCCGGCTGGCCGGTGGAATATGGCGGCTGCGACTGGACCGTGGCGCAGAAGTATATCTTTGACGTCGAGATGGCGCGGGCGGGGGCGCCGCCCCTCTCGCCAATGGGCATAGCGATGTGCGGTCCGGCGCTGATCGGCCATGGTACCAAGGCGCAGAAGGATTACTACCTGCCACGCATCCTGTCGGGCGAGGATTTCTGGTGCCAGGGCTATTCCGAGCCGCATGCCGGGTCTGACCTCGCCTCGCTGACCATGTCGGCAAGGGATGATGGCGACGCCTTCATCTGCAATGGCTCGAAGATCTGGACGACGCATGCGCATGAGGCGAACATGTGTTTCTGCCTCGTGCGCACCGATGCCAGCGGCAAGCCGCAACAGGGCATCACCTTCCTGCTGATCGACATGACAACGCCCGGCGTGCGCGTCGACCCGATTATCATGACCTCCGGCGAGCATATCCAGAACGCGATCTTCTTCGATGATGTGCGCGTACCGAAGGCCAATGTTATCGGCAAGGTCAATGAGGGATGGACGGTCGCGAAATACCTGCTCGAGTTCGAGCGGGGCGGATCGAGCTATGGTCCTCGCCTGAAGGCACGTGTCGGGTCACTGCGCCGCGTTGCGGCCGAGGCGGGCACGGGGCCGGACATGCTGGACAGGCTGTCTCAGGCGGAAGCGGACGCCTCGGCGCTGGAAGCGGCCGAACTGATGATGATGTCGGAACTGTCAGGCGGCGGCACACCGGGCCTCAAGGCCTCGATGATGAAGATCAAGGGCACGGAACTCAGCCAGCGGCTCACCGAACTCGCGATCGAGATCGCCGGCAACTGGGCCCGGCCGTTCCAGCCACACCATACGAACCCCGGTGGCGAAGTCGTCAACGCGCCATCAGGTTCCGCCGCGCTCGTCGGCCCGGAGAGCGCCGTGACGGTTTCTGCGAAATACCTGAATGACCGGGCAGGCTCGATCTATGCCGGCTCGAATGAAATCCAGCGCAACATCCTTGCCAAGGCCCAGCTCGGGCTTTGATCACATAACGGAGCAATAAACTGCATGCTCGTCCTCTATGAACATCCGCTGTCACCCTATGCCCAGAAGGTGAAGATCGCACTCAGGGAAAAGGGGCTCGAGTTTGACGTGCGCATGCCGGAAGGCATTGGCGCCGGGCATACGAAAGGCGAATTTGCCGATGCGAACCCGCGCCGTGAAGTGCCTGCCCTGATCGATGACGGTGTCGCGCTTTTCGATTCCACGGTGATCCTCGAATATATCGACGATAAATGGCCAGAACCCTCGCTGATGCCGAGTGCGCCGGAAGAGCGCGCCCGCATGCGCCAGATCGAAGACGTGATGGACACGCATTTCGAAGCGATCACATGGGGTCTCGGCGAGCTGCATTTCTTCAAACGCGGCGACGAGGCCCTGCGCAAGACAATCGAGACACATGCCGGGCGGCAGGTTGCCGGCTTCATGGCCTGGCTGGAAGGCGAGCTGGGCGACAATCACTGGTTCGGCGGGCACGAGTTTGGCCGAGGCGACCTCAGCGTCGTTCCCTATCTGAATGCCGCCGACGCCTTCGGCTTCAGGCCCGCTGAGGGCTCACCGCTGGCCGCCTGGATCGGCCGCGCCAATGCACGCGACAGCGTCAGCAAGACCGACGCGGAATCGCGCGCATCGATTGCCGGCATGCAGATGGTCAGCGCAGCAGTCGAATCCGGCCTGTTCAAACGCCAGTATCGCGACCACCGGCTCGAATGGATGATCAAGTCGGGCGGCATGGAGATCGTGCGGGACGGGCTGGAAAAACAGACCATCCGCTTCACCGATCACTGGGATACCTGAGACACGCAACACAGACCGCCCAATGCGGCAAAGGGAGACAACAAGATGCACATCAAGACACGCTTCACCGAGATGTTCGGTATCGAGCACCCAATCGTCCAGGGCGGCATGCAATGGGTCGGTTATGCCGAAATGGTCGCGCCTGTCGCCGAGGCGGGCGGACTCGGCTTCCTGACAGCGCTGACACAGCCGACGCCGGAAGATCTTGCGAAGGAAATCCAGCGCACGAAGGACATGACCGACAAGCCCTTCGGCGTGAACCTGACCATCCTGCCTGCGATTACACCCCCGCCCTATGCCGAATACCGCCAGGCCATCATCGAGGGCGGCATAAAGATCGTCGAGACCGCCGGCTACAAGCCGCAGGAGCATGTTGACCATTTCAAGCAGCACGGCATCAAGGTGATTCACAAGTGCACCGCTGTGCGCCATGCCCTTTCGGCTGAGCGCATGGGCGTGGACGCCATATCGATCGACGGTTTCGAATGCGCTGGCCACCCTGGCGAGGATGACATTCCCGGCCTGATCCTGATACCGGCAGCGGCCAACAAGGTGAAGATCCCGATGCTGGCATCCGGCGGCTTTGCCGATGGCCGCGGCCTGGTTGCCGCACTCGCGCTGGGTGCTGACGGCATCAACATGGGCACCCGCTTCTGCGTGACCAGGGAAGCACCCATCCATGAGAGCTTCAAGCGGCAGATGATGGAAAACAATGAGCGTGACACGAACCTTATATTCCGGACTCTGCACAATACGGCCCGTGTAATGAAGAATGCAGTCAGCGATGAAGTGGTCGAGATCGAGCGCAAGGGCGGCGCCAAGTTCGAGGACGTCGTCCATCTCGTGGCCGGTGCGCGCGGCCGCAAGGCCATGGCCGAGGGCGATGCGGATGGCGGCATCTGGTCAGCGGGCATGGTGCAGGGCCTGATCGACGATATTCCGAGCGTCAAGGAGCTGATCGACCGCATAATGGCGGATGCGAATGACATCATCAATGACCGACTCGCTGCGATGACCCGATAGGACAAGGAGGATATGTGATGGCCTACGAGCAGATCCTTCTGGAAAAGGATGGCCCGGCGGCCATCATCACCCTCAACCGTCCGGAGAAATTGAACGCGTTCACCGCGCAGCTCGGCCGGGAGCTGGCCGATGCCATCAATGCCTGTGACGCCGACGACGATGTGCGCGGCATCATCCTGACCGGGGCCGGGCGCCACTTCTGCGCAGGGGCGGACATTTCCGACGGGGCGTCCGCATTCGATACCAGGAGCGGCACCGGCGCGAAAAACTTCGGGACGCCAGAACCCGGGCAGAAACGCGATGGCGCAGGCTTCATCGGCGCGCTCTATAATTGCCGCAAGCCCGTGATCGCGGCCTTTAACGGGGCCGCCGTCGGCGTCGGCCTGACACTGGCGCTGCCGACCGATATAAAGATTGCGTCGGAGAAAGCGAAATTCGGCTTCGTGTTTGCCCAGCGCGGCCTGCCGCCTGAGGCCGGAAGCGCCTGGTTCCTGCCCCAGCTTGTCGGCCTGCCGCAGGCGCTGCGCTGGTGCATGACCGGCCGCGTGTTCGACGCAGAGGAGGCCCTCGCAGGCGGCCTGATCAGCGAAATCCATCCGCCGGAAGACTTGCTGCCCGCTGCCAAGCGCATTGTGGCAGAGATTGCGAGCAACACGGCGCCGGTTTCGGTCGCGCTGGTGCGACAATTACTCTGGCGGTTCGGGCCGGCGGCGCATCCGTTTGACCTGCTCGAGGTCGACGGACAGTTCGCGCTGACTCTCGGATCCTCGCCCGACGTCAAGGAAGGCGTCACATCATTCCTCGAAAAACGCGCACCGCACTTTCCAGGAAAAGTCTCAGCCGACATGCCGGAAGGCTATCCTTGGTGGGACACCTGACCAGGCGCCGCGATGCCAGGGGAGGAAACGCTGTCCGGCCCTAGAACCGGTACGTGAGGGAGGCACCATAAGTACGTGGCATCCCGGCGAAGCGCAGGACGACGTTGGCGTTCGATGTTATCTGCTGCCAGTAATATTCATCGGTGAGGTTCTGGCCCCACACTGAAAATTCCCAGTTATTGTTTAGCGAATAGAGGCCGATCGAGCCGTTCAGGATGCCGTAGGAGTCGATGTCATAGAGCGGGTCGTCCGGGTTGCCCGCAGTGGAGTCGCTCTGCCAGCGGCCGGATAGCGAGGCACGCAGGCCAAGCTCGGTCGTCATCGGACGATCATAGAGCAGCGCAAGACTGGCCGATGTTTCCGGGCTGTAGAGGAAGGGGTCACCGGCATTGCTGGTTGGCAGGCCGAAAGCATCCGACGTGTCAAATTCCTTGATTTCGGTCTGCAGCAGCGTCAGGCCGCCCATGGCTGTCAGGTTTTCGCTGATCAGCCAGGTCAGTTCCGCTTCGGCGCCATAGGCCTCTGACTTCGGAACATTCTGCAGGCGTGAGAGCGCACGGTAGATCGGGTCCGGGAAGAAGGCCGCGACCTGCTTGTCCTCATAATCATAATAGAACAGCGACGCATTGGTCTGGAGGCGCTGGTTGAAGAACTGCGCCTTGATGCCGGTTTCGTAGGCCAGCAGGCTTTCCTGCGTGGCCGGGGCATTCTGTTCGGATTTCGACGCGGCGTTCACAGGTGTCGAAGCTGACTTGTAGCCCTGGGTCACCGAGGCGAAGAGCAACATGTTGTCACGTGGCGTCCAGTTACCGACGACCCGCCAGCTGACATTGTCCTCGTCCGTGTCGGATTCGACCGGGCCGAAGGAGTTGGTGGCAAGGTCATACGTATTGCAGCCATTCTCGGTGAGCGCAGCCGGCGGGACGGCAAGGCCATACAGCGCCGAGAAGAACACGCGGTTGAAGACGTTGACGTTGGGCTGCATCGATCCGTCCACGTCGCCTGAACAGCCAACATATTCCTGGCTGTCCCTGGTGTAGCGAATGCCGGTCGTGAGCGAAAATTCCGGTGTGATTTCCCAGTCAGCATTGGCGAATATGCTCTGCGTCGTCGACTGGAAATCGCCCGTATCATAATAGGTCTGGAACGAGTTCAGCAGCTCTGCCGCCGTATAGGGCAGGCCGGTTTCCGGGTCGACGTTCACAGCGGAGACAAGACCGGCGATCTCCGGCGGGAACCCGAGCGCAGCCGGGTTCACGGTCAGAAGATACGCTGCCGTGCTGACAAAGTTCGAGTTGGCATTGTCGCGCAGCAGCGTGCGGTTGCCGTCAGTCGTTTCGTCCTTGCCGTAATAGGCGCCGACCAGCCAGTTTACCCGGCCGGTTTCACCTTCCAGGCGCAGCTCCTGGCTGAACGATTCGATGTCACCGTCCACATCCTGCAACAGGATCTGGTAGGGCACGCCCGACCAGTCGAGAACCGATTTACGTTCCAGCTTGTTGAGGCCGGTGAGCGAGACGAGGCGCATGTCATTGTCAAACGTATAGTTCACGCCGAGACGGATCGCGCTGAAGCTTGAATCCTCTTCGTGCGGGCCATCAATGCCCTGGCCCGCGCCAATGTCGGCAGAGCGATCCCAATAGGGCGCCCAGTCAGCCTGGGAGGCCTTGGTCGGGGCATTGTTCTGGAGATAGTCGAACAGGCCCGGCGCCAGGAAACCCGATGCCGCCGCTGGACCGGCCGTGCCGGGCACGGTGAAGGTCGGGTCGGTGTTCGGGGTCAGGCCGATGCCCTGCCCGCCGATTGTATCGGATTTGTTGATCCAGCCATTGTAGGAGAGGTTGATGTCCAGATTGTCGGTTGGCTGGAGTGCAAGCGCTGCGCGGTAGCCGAGTTTTTCCTTCGTGCCGCGGTCTTCGCCGCGGGTGATTGATTTCTGCCAGCCCTTGTCGCTGTTCTCGCTGCGGATGGCAAAGCGCGCCTGGGCCCGCTTGGAGAGCGGCAGGTTGATCATGCCTTCAAGGTTCCAGGTGTCGTAATTGCCGACATCGGCCGTCACCTGCGCTTCGAATTCGTCGGATGGCTTGTTGGTGACCATGTTGATCAGGCCGGCCGTCGTATTGCGGCCGAACAGCGTTCCCTGCGGGCCCTTGAGGACCTCAACGCGCGAGATGTCGAAAACCGGACCGGAATTCATGAATGGATAGGGATAGGCAACTTCGTCAACATAGGTGCCGACAGTCGATGTGGCCGAGAGGTTGATCGTGTTGAAGCCAATGCCACGCAGCGTGTAGGTCGGCACGCCCTGGTAGCTCTGGGACACCGAGAAACCGGGAACGACGGACTGCAGGTCCTCGACGCTGTCGATCCTGAGCTGCTTCAGCGTGTCTTCGCTGAACGCCTGGATCGCCATGGGCACGTCCTGTGCCGATTCTTCGCGGCGCTGGGCGGTCACCACGATTGACCCGAGCTTGAGTGAGCTATCGCCTGGCGCCTGTTCGGCTTCTTCGGTGACGGTATCCTGCGCGACAGATGGCATCTGGGACGTGAGCGCGAACAGGGACGCACCCAGCAGGGCATATCGGCGGATTCGTGGCGTCTTGGTCATTAACATATCTCCTCCCGGCAGCACCCTCTCGATGGGGTCTGTCCAATGGCGGTGACATTCAGAAATCGGTCCTGCCGGGGCAAGCTATCGGAAGTGACAGGGTGGGCTCACAGGCCGAGCACGAGCTTGGCCATGATATTGCGCTGGACCTCGTTCGAGCCGCCATAGATGGAGCCCGCGCGATTGTTGAGGTAGCGGGGCATCAGGGTTAGCCGGTCCGTAGGGCCGACTGGCGCGATATTGCTGCCAGGCTGGCGGGCCTCAATCTGGTCGACCCCCGCATAGGCCCCGCCCGCCTCGATGCCGAGCGTGTCGATGCGCTGCATCATTTCCGTGCGCTGGACCTTCAGCATGGACGCAGCAGGCCCCGGATTGGCGCCGCTGGAAAGGGCCGCTGACACACGCTGTTCGGTGATCTTGATCGCTTCCAGTCCGATCTCAGCGGCCGCGAGCTCGCGCGCAAAGCCTCCTGCGTCGGCCAGCAGGCCATCCCTGGCAGCCATAGCCCGGATGCGTGCCACCCCGGCTTCGAGACCGGCCGACGAACCGCCACCGCGTTCGAATTCGAGCAGGTATTTGGCCACCGTCCAGCCGTCATTCTCGGCACCGAGCCGGCCCGCCTGCGGCACGCGAACATCATCGAAGAAGACCTGGTTGACCTCATGCTCCCCGGCCAGCGTGATGATCGGCTCGACCTTGATCCCCGGCAGGTTCATGTCGAGCAGCAGGAACGTGATGCCTTCCTGCGGCTTGCCGTCGAAACGGGTGCGCACGAGGCAGAACATGCGGGTCGCGAAATGCGCATGTGTGGTCCAGATCTTGGTACCGTTCAGCACATAGGCATCGCCATCCGCAACGGCCTTGAGGCCGAGACTGGCAAGGTCTGATCCGGCGTTCGGTTCGGAATAGCCCTGGCACCAGTAATCCTCGCCGGAGAGGATGCGCGGCAGGTAATGCGCCCTCTGTTCCGGCGTGCCATGCCCGATGATGCACGGGCCCACCATGCTGAGCCCCATGGGGGACAGGCCGGGGGCCCCGGCGCGGGCGCATTCGGACGCAAAGATATAGCGCTGCATCTCGCTCCAGCCGGTGCCGCCATATTCCACTGGCCAGGCCGGGGCCGCCCAGCCACGTGCATGCAGGATACGCTGCCAGGGCAGGCTGAACTGCGGTTCGATGAAGACACTGGTGGTCAGCTTTCCGGCGTTTGCCAGTTCAGGTGTCAGGTTGTCGTGGAGGAACGCTCGCACCTCGTCGCGAAAATCACTATCTGCCTGTGTAAGGTCGAGATTCATCTGGCTCCTCCGGGCGTATGCGGCAATCTTGTCAGTGCTGCCATTCCGACACACTGGCAGTAGCGTGCACACGGATGCAACCTGCTCGATTCGATAGGGTTGAACAAATTGACGAAACCGTCTGATCCAGTGTGCAGGGAGAATGACATCGCCACGCGTTTGATGGACCTTGCGTGCGCCGTGGCGGCGCGGGGCGAAGCGATGGGCATGCCCTATATTGCAGCCAGCGCCGACATTGGCAGCCCCGAACCCATGCAGGACTCGTCTGGCCAGCCGCTCGCGGAAACCCTGTTCAGGTGGATCGACCCCGAGCTGGCCTACTGGAAGGACCGCGCCTTTGCGCTGAAGTCAGGATTTGTCCGAGGCGCGCGCACGTGTGCCGAACCCTTCTATGCCGAGAATGGCAGGGTTGGCAGCTGGCGGCATATTGCGGCCCTGGACGGACTTGCAGAGACGATGGACACCGATTCCTATCGTATTGGGGGCGCGATCATCTCGCCCTGTCACCTGCCGTCTGGCGTGATCGGGGCTATCGTCTGGGCAACACCTGACCGATCGCTCGACGTCAGCGCCGTTTTCGCGGCGCATGCGGTGGAACTTCATGTCCTGACGTTGAAACTGATGGCGACCTATCATGACTTCAGGGGCGCGAGCCCGACCGACCTTGCCGTAACGCTCACGCGACGGGAAACCCAGTGCCTGAAATGGGCGGCGGCCGGCAAGACCGACCATGAGATCGCGACCATTATCGGCATCTCGCAGCCGACGGTGCGTTTCCACATTACCAATTCCAGCCGCAAGCTCGGTGTATCGGGGCGCTCGCAAGCCGTGCACCGGGCCACGACGCTTGGCTACATAGGTGGCGGGCAGGCCTGAAAGGGGTTTCCTGAGGGTGAATGCGGCCTATCATCAGGCCCGGTTTGCCTAACAGGAGACTGCCATGACCCGACTGCCGAATGACCAGCCCGTGCCACAGGGCGTGTTCGACCTTTATGATGCCTATTGCCACGGGGCGATGTCGCGCCGGGACTTTTTCGCCGGCCTCGGCAAGTATGCGGTGGGCGGGCTGACCGTCGCCTCGCTCGCCGCCTGCGTCATGCCTGACTATGAGAACGGGCTGCAGACCTCTCCCGATGATCCAGGCCTTCAGGTCGAGACCTTCAAATATGACTCCCCGAACGGCGCCGGCGCCATGGCCGGCGATCTCGTGCGGCTGAAGTCAGGCTCCGTCAAGCGGCCCGGCGTGATTGTCGTGCACGAAAACCGCGGCCTCAACCCCTACATCAAGGATGTCGCGCGGCGCACGGCGCTTGCCGGCTACATCGCGCTCGCCCCGGACGCGCTTTACCCGCTCGGCGGCTATCCGGGCAATGATGATGACGGCCGCGAAATGCAGGCCCAGCGCGACCGGGATGAGATGCTCCAGGACTTCATGGCCGCAGCAGAGACACTGCGCGATCATCCTGAATGCAATGGCAAGGTCGCCTGCGTCGGCTTCTGCTTTGGCGGGGCGATCACGAACCTCATGGCAGTGAACCAGCCCTGGCTGTCAGGTGCGGTGCCTTTCTATGGCGGCTGGCCGAGCGAGGAAGACGCCGCGAAGGTGGAGGTGCCGCTGATGATCCATCTCGCCAGCCTCGACGAGCGGGTGAACGCGGGCTGGCCTGCCTATGAGGCGGCGCTGACGGCAAATGGTGCTGACTACCAGGCCTTCATCTATGAGGGCGTGAACCACGGCTTCCACAATGACACGACACCGCGCTACGACGCAGACGCAGCCGAACTCGCCTGGTCGCGCACGCTGGATTTCTTCAAGGCGAAAATGGCCTGAATTCGACGTGATCGGTTGCAGCCTGGGCCCACGCTGGCGTTTCGGGCATTTCAGGCTTCAATTTGATCCTCGATCAAATTGTGCGCCGCAGGCGCACCAGCTTGAAATGGTGGGCGGTACAAGGTTCGAACTTGTGACCCCTACGATGTCAACGTAGTGCTCTACCGCTGAGCTAACCGCAGGATCTGGTGGGATATCGATAAATTTCTCATTAAAACAATCTGTTATTATTTTTTACCATTTGCTGTCCTCCCCGTCAAATTTGGCTGAAAGCGAGAGATTTTGACCGCCAGTGTGACGTGAGTGTGACAACACTCCGTAGGCTGATTTGAAAGGTTTTGGCGCTAATTTTTGAAAACAGGACAGCTTGTCGCTTCAAAATGAAGCCGGAATATGCCAAGTCTTAAACTTCTCTGAGGTGCTTCGTGGGCGGGATGCCTCAGCTTTAGAAAATGGAAATTCGCGAAAACCTATGTTAGGTAGAGCGTCTAAGGATTGCTTCGTTGAAAGCTGATGAAAAGCTGTTTATCGGTTCCGGTTTTTGACCACCCTGAAGCATCCCAAAATCCCAAAAACTGGTAAAAAACTGCGCATGACCAATCCGCGTGTCTCACTATCGTCTGAGGCGACAACCCTAAGCCTCATTGGTGGTATGGCCTCCGCAGAGGCGATAGATGTCGATGGTGTTTTTGATCGTCGAGTATTATTAGATTGGTATAGAACAGAATTCCCAAAGCTCATGCGTGAATACCTTGAGTTTGACGAGAAGCTATCACCTACAAAACTGAAGGCAGAGCTCCTCAATCTCTCTCGGAACAAGGCTCGCCGGTGGGAGGACCTATCCCTCAAATTCCGTCGTGTGTTGCTCCTCCTTTCAGCACGACAAGATGCTGACCGCTTTCGCGCGTTCACTCTCTGGATTGGTGGTAAGCGTCCGACGAAGACGCCCTTGACCTGATCAGGCTTTCCA
>TARA_R110000850_G_scaffold85460_15_pt1 | contig 45415 bp, 41 predicted proteins | sample TARA_R110000850 | Tara Oceans TARA_R110000850 (sample SAMEA4397586) | marine metagenome | biome: Polar Biome; feature: [SRF] surface water layer (ENVO:00010504); material: water (ENVO:00002006), including particulate matter (ENVO:01000060) such as... | depth 5 m
TCGGAAAAGATGGCCAGTGCCCACTTGTCGTAGAGCTGGTATTCGCCTTCGATACTGAACACGTTCAGGTACTGCCCGCCGATGACATTGCCCTGCGCGTCTTTCGGCCCCAGTGACTCATAGGCGTAACCGCGCACACTCTGGTCGCCGCCAGCGAAGAATCGCTGAGAGGCCGGCAATTCCGAAAATTCTTCAACCACGCTGTAACCGATCTCTCCGCGCCCGATCATCCTGATCCTGCTGCCAAGCGGATAAATGGCCCGCGCAACCAGACGACCTTGAACAAAACCGGTGTTGGACAGAACGTTGTTGACCGCGCCGTGCACATCCGCGAACACATACCAGCCACGGCGCGGCAGAATCGGGTCGTCACTCTCACCGCGCGAATACGAGATGCCGGGCGTTAGAAGATCCGCCGTGGCGAACTCGTCACCGATGTCGGATTCTTCGTGGCTGTACTCGAGGTACAGGCGACGTGTCCATGAACCGGGTTTGCGATTGAGGCTGGCGCCAATGGTGTACTTGAGCGTGTCGCCGGCATCGAGCTGCTCACTTTCCGAAGTTGCACTGAAACTCAGATTTTCATCCGGAATCGTGCCCAGCGGAATCTTGTAAGTGGCGCCCAGAGCGTTCTTGATCTCCGACAGTTGCAGTTCTGCGTTTAGTGTGTGTCCGTGCTGATTGAGCCGCCGCCAGTCCGACGTGACGCCTACCCTTGCACCGGTGTCGGTGCCGTACCCGACCCCGTAGTCCCAGCGAGTGCGGGGCCGAGCAGTGGCAAGAATGCGGATGGGAATCTGGCGTCGCTCATCCGCCAGTTCGCGCTGCGGATCAATCTCGACCGCCTGGAAGTATCCGAGGTCGGACAGCTTGAATTGCTGATTGAGCAGCTTGCGCGCGTTGAAAGGGTCGCCCACGCGAATGTCGATATACCGCTCGATGAATTCGTCGGACAGGCCCTCCTGCTCCACGGTTACGGGTCCGAAATAAAAGCGGGGTCCCGTGTCCATCTTCAGATTGACCTCTGCCTGCTGCTTGTCCGGTTCCACGCGCAGCTCGGTCTGGGTCCAGCTGGCATCCAGATAGCCGTTGGCCAGCGCCGCGTCGCTCATGCGCTTCTTGGTGGCCTCGTACTTTGAGTGTCGCAGGCGTTCGTCCACCTTCAGCGGTATGCCCACCAGAGCCTGCGCTACAGGCTCGAACGACGCGCCTTCGCCCTCAAACTCCACATTCACGGCACTAACTTGGGTGGCCGGGCCCCGCTCCACGGTATAGGTGGCGTTCCAGTCGTCGCCATCCTGTTCCAGATTGCTGTCGATAACCGGGTCGTAATAGCCGAAAGGCTGCAGCGCTTCGCGAATATCCGTGCGCGCCTGCGCGTGCAGCCGGCGCACCTGTGTTTCATCGAGCGCGTCCTGTTCTGAACGGACCCTCAGGGTCAGGCGCGCGGTGACGTTGTCGCGCTCCGGCCCCTTGATTCCGTTGATCTTGACGCGCACCTCGGCTGCGGCACTGGCCGTCACCAGACCGAGCAGGAAGGCTGCGCCCGGTGCGTACCGGCGATAGGGAACAGAAATCATCGGAACTATTGTAAGGATATGCAGGGCATGGATTGTGTCGGTCCGCGGCTCTCATACCGGAAATGTGTGCAATGCATGTTCGGATCCGGCGTCCTCGTCGTCGCGATGAACTGGGTCTGAGTGCAAAACCGGCAGCGAGTTCAGTGCGATGCCGGTTTTGATGGCAGAGCATCAAGGCAGCGACCGGGCTTCCTGGGCGTCGCGGGTCGTTCATCATTTCCCAGAAGCCGCCTTGCTGGGACAACATACGGCGTCAACGACAAACAAGATGCGAAAGAAAAACATGTCTGAAGACAAGACAACTTCAGAGCAGCCAGAACCGGCAGAGGAGAATGAACAGCTCCCGCCGCCGGGTTTCTGGGGAACGTTCACGCCCTCTGCGCCGTATCTCGTATTACGCAGCAAGCTGGAGTGGCCCGTGCCTTCCAGCGAGTCGGATTCGCCAAACGAGCATTGACTGAATTCTCGGTGAGCGGCGAGGCGGGCAAATATCGCAACGACGACTGACGCGACGATCAGCTTTCGGGCATCAGCCAGTTCTGAGGCCCATCGCCGCCATCCAGGCCCGCAAAATCAAATAGAGATGCATCGGCCAGCTGAGAAGGCGCGATATTTCGCAGGGCCTTGAAGATGGTTTCGCTGCGACCGGGGTATTCCTGTTCCCACTGGTCCATCATCTTGCGCACCTGCTTGCGTTGCAGATGCTCCTGCGAGCCGCACAGGTTGCAGGGGATGATCGGGAACTGCTTGTGTTCGGCATATGCCGCAATGTCATCTTCGCGGCAATACGCGAGCGGGCGGATCAACACATTGCGCCCGTCGTCCGATCGTAGCTTTGGTGGCATGGCAGAGAGCTTGCCGCCAAAGAACATGTTCAGGAAAAAGGTTGCCAGGATGTCGTCCCGGTGGTGCCCCAGCGCGATCTTGGTGAAGCCCTGCTCGGCGGCAAAGGTATACAGCGCGCCGCGGCGGAGGCGCGAGCACAGCGAGCACATGGTTTTTCCTTCCGGAATATTGCGCTTCACCACCGAATAGGTGTCCTGCTCCAGGACGGTGTAGGCCACGCCCAGCGACTTCAGGTACTCGGGCAGGATGTGCTCAGGAAAATCGGGCTGCTTTTGATCCAGATTGACGGCGTGCAACTCAAAGCGCACCGGTGCCTTGGCCTGCAACTGCAGCAGCACGTCGAGCATGGTGTAGCTGTCCTTGCCACCTGAGAGGCACACCATGACCCGGTCACCATCGCGGATCATCGCGTAGTCCTGAATGGCGCGGCCGGTATCACGACGCAATCTCTTGGCGAGCTTGTTGAACTCGAGGCGGCTCTTGTCTGCACGCGGCGCGCGCGAAGTGCTGCGCAAATCCAAAAGCGGTGTAGCGTGCATGTTCAGAGAGTGAGCCAGTTCAGGCCGGCAATTATCTCATTGCTGGCCTCGAGATGCTGCGATTCAGGCCTGTCCCGACCGGCGTCGCGCGGAGTCTTCGATATTCACATCTGGAAGATCCTTGGCCTTGAGGTATCCCGGCCGTCCCATCAGGACCCAGGGCACGATGAAAATGGCACCGAATATCACCAGCAGAATCGGGCGCAGCCACATGTCGGCAAACAGGTTCAGGCGCGCATTGGCCGGGTTCTGGGGCAGGTACAGCACCGGGACCGATTCGCCGCGCTCCAGATGCGACTGAAACTCTGATCCGATGCTTTCGATCTCGAATTCCTCGCCTTCTACTGCGTGGTAACGAACCTTGAGCTGCGGCACGCGTCCGGATATCCGGAAAATTTCCCCCGATACGGATACACCTTGGGACAGATACTGGGCCGACTGCCAGAAAAGGAAGGCCGCGCCGGCCCAGCAGGGCACGGTGATGCAAAGCATGACGATGCCCGCAATCTGGCGAATGCGGCCCTGGAGTTGCTCGATTCTCTCTGTCATCTGCCCATGCTGCCATGGATCGGCGAGAATGCCGCTTCACTTGCGCCAAATCTCCGCACCCAGCGGCGTCCAGAGCATGCCAAATAACCAGCCGTATTTTTCTGCCGAGACTTTCAAGTTCCTGCGGCAGCTGGAAAAGAACAATTCGCGTGAGTGGTTTACCGCCAACAAGCCGCGTTACGAGGAATATCTTCGCGGACCGGCACTGCGCCTAATCACAGACCTGGCCGAGCCGCTGGCACAGATTCATCCGCAAATTACGGCGGTGCCCAAGGCCGTAGGCGGCAGCCTGTTCCGGATTCATCGCGATACGCGTTTTGCCCATGACAAGCGCCCTTACAAGACCAATATCGGCATGTATTTTTCGCACGCGGCTGCGCGCAAGGCCGCGCGCGGCGATGCCGGCAATGCGGCCCCGGGGCGGCTGGACACGCCGGGTCTTTATCTCAATGTCGCGCCCGGTGCGTGTTTTCTGGGCGGCGGTATCTGGCACCCGCAATCGGAAACCACCAAGCGCATACGCGATTACATGCTGAGCAATCCGGCGAGCTGGAAGAAGTCGACGCGGGACAAGACCTTCCTCAAGACCTTCCAGCTGGCGGGCGAATCGCTGAAGCGGCCGCCGCGCGGCTACGATCCCGAACATGAGCTGATCGAAGATCTGAAGCGCAAGGACTACATTGCCTCCGCTCAGGTGGAGGATGAGTTGCTGCTCCGCCCTGATCTGGTCACGCAGCTGGTGCGCCGCTACCGATTGATGGAGCCGATGTACGACTGGTTGTGCGGCGCACTGGATCTGGAATGAGCTCCTGATGAGCATGCAGCATGTAGACACCGGCAACGACCAGACGTCCGTGATGCCGCAACGCGTCGCCTCTGCTGCGGATCGCGGCATCACGTCCTGGCTGGCAGCGGTCGCCTGGTGCCTTGCCTTTGCCTTCGCGTTCTGGGGCAGCTTGCTGATCGATATTCCGTTCCGCAATCGATGGCTCCCGGTGCTGGTGATCGCCTTTCTGGTCATCATTTCCCGCTTGCGCCTGTTTATTCCGATGGCGCCCTATATCAACAAGGGGATGATCCTGATGCTGTTGTGGGCGGTGGCCAGCGCAGCGTGGGCGCCGTCTGCGGTGTTTGTGGTCACCCAGTCCATCAGCGCCATTGGTGTTTCGATGATGGCACTGGCGTTCGTGCTGGCGGGCTGGTACCCGGAACGCTTTGAGCGTCTGATGGCCATCACCATCGCCGTGCTGCTGGTGATGTCGCTGGTGGTGGCGATCACCATGCCGGAAATCGGCATTCATTCCGGTACCGACGTCTCCCTGCGCAATTCATGGCGCGGCGTCACATTCCAGAAAAATGGTCTTGGCCAGCTCGCCTCGGTTGGCGTCATTCTGTTCACCTTCCTGTGGGCATCGGGCCGTATTCGCACGCTATGGGCGATTTCGGGTTTGTTGCTGTCCCTGTTCATGGTGCTCAAGTCACGCAGTTCCACTTCGCTGATGCTGGCCCTGATCTCCTGCATGGGCGTCGTGATGATCCTGCGGCCGCAGCTGGCCATCGGCTGGCTGGGCCGGCGGATCACCATGACCTTTCTTATCGTGGCCCTGCCGCTGGGTATCTATCTGGCGGTGGCGACGCCCTACATCGGATTCATTGGCGGCTATTTCGGCAAGGACGCCACCTTCTCAGGACGTACGCTGATCTGGCAGGCGATTCTCGACGAGGTCGCGACCAGGCCACTGCAGGGCAGCGGACTCTCCAGCTTCTGGAACGGCGCCAGTGCAGGCGAGGCGCGTGTGCAGTTCAAGAGCCAATGGAAGGTCAGCAACGGGCACAACGGCTACATCGATATTCTCAACGAGCTGGGCCTGGTCGGGCTGTTCATGTTTCTGGGCTTCATCGTCATACACAGCCTGGGGCTCGCCAAACTGGCGCGGATCAGCCGGGAGCACTACGCCCTGCACATGCCGCTGTTTATCTACCTGCTTCTGGCCAATGTTTCTGAAAGTGGCTGGATGTTCCTGATTGCGCCGACGCACCTGATCGGCATGTACACCTCGCTGGAAGTCTCCAGGCTGGTTTTCGCAGATGCCATCAATCGCGCGCAGAATCGCTGGGCGGCGCACTCACGGCGCGGGACTGATCTGATTGGCGATGATCGACGGAGTTCGGCGTCATGAACCTGAAACCACAGGCGACCTCCAACGGGCCGGGCCGGCTAGCCTTTGCCGATGCTGTGCGTGGCCTTGCGGCGCTGTGGGTGGTGCTGTTTCATCTGGCGGCAGGGAGTCATATTGCCGATCTGCTTGGCCTGCTTCCGGACACACTGCGCTTTGTCGTATTTGATCAGGGGCACTTGGGCGTCGCTGCATTTTTTGTGCTGAGCGGCTTTGTGATGGCGCTCAACACCGCGCGCGCCAGTGCGACGTCCGCCTTCACCTTGCGCTTTGTTGTGCGACGACTGGTGCGGCTGACCCCGCCTTATTACTTTGCAATTGCAGTCAGCCTGGCCTTCCTGCTCATCAAGGCGCAATGGTTCGGCGCCGTCGTCGAATGGCCCAGCTGGCAAGGGCTGGCGGCGCATGCGTTCTACCTGCAGGACATGCTGCTCTATCCGCAGATCAACGGGGTCTTCTGGACGCTCTGCGTTGAGGTGCAGTTCTACATCGTCTTCGCGATTCTGCTCTGGATCATTCAGCGATTCGGTAATGACGCGTCTCTGAATCTGCGCCGCACCATCGTGCTCTGGATTGGCGGCGTGCTGGCGCTGGCATGGCCGCTCGGAGTGCTTCAGGACCCGGGCTGGGCGGGGAGTTTCCTGCCCTATTGGTACAGTTTTGCCGGCGGCGCGGTAGTCAGTTGGGGCTGGCTGCACAAGGGCAAGGCCATGTTGCTGGCCTGGACATACTGCGTTGCTGCAGGTCTGGCGGCCTACATCTCCGGAGACGAATTCGCCGTGGTGACGGCTGCGACGGCGCTGATGTTGCTGCTTGCTGCCAATCTCGGCGGCATGGGGCGCTGGATGAATTTCCGCTGGGCGCAGTTTCTGGGCTTGATCTCCTACAGTCTTTATCTGATTCACAACAACATCATCGGCGGCACCTACCGGGTCGTTGGAAAGCTGTTGCCCGCGGGCCTGGAAGCGCAGATTGTCGGAGCGGTCCTGTCCATGATTCTGTGTATTTTGTTTTCCTGGATGATGTTCCGCTGGATCGAGAAACCCTGCATCGGCTGGAGCCGGAAGATTTCCGTCCGCAAAGGCCAGAGCTGAACTTTGTTCCGGCATCGTCCGGAGCCGGCGTCGGCTTCACACAGTCGCCGGTAGAATTGCCTGTTAATGTTGTGCCATCGAGCAGACACGCCATGAATACAGTTGATAACGCCGCCGTCGAACGTGTCATTCACGATTCGATCTCGGTCAAGCAAGCCATTGTTGAAGATGCTGAGTTGGTCGGCGCCATCGTGCGCGTCACCAACAGGGTCGTCGCCTGTCTGAAGGCGGGCAACAAGGTTCTGATTGCAGGCAATGGCGGCTCTGCTGCAGATGCCCAGCACATCGCAGCCGAGTTTGTCAGTCGCTTCGAATTTGATCGCCCAGGCTTGCCCGCGCTGGCCTTGACCACCGATACCTCTGCCTTGACCGCCATCGGCAATGACTACGGTTACGAGCAGATCTTTTCGCGGCAGGTGCAGGCCCTGGCACGACCACAGGATCTTTTCATCGGGATTTCCACCTCCGGAAATTCGGCCAACATTCTGCGAGCGGTACAGGTGTGCAGGGAGATGCAAGTGTTCAGCGTGGCGCTGTGCGGCAACAAGGGGAAATTGCCCGCGCTGTGCGACGACGTCATCGCCGTTCCGTCGGCGCACACCCCGCGCATCCAGGAGGCGCACTCGCTAATCGGTCACATCATCTGTGGTCTGGCTGAAGAGGCCATCTGGGGCCAGCAGTACAAGCCCAAAGCGGCGCCGGAATCACACTGACATGACGCAAGAGGCCGCTTCAGTGGATGCATCAGGTGCGCAGACAGCGGCGCGCGACATCGCGCCCAACGTGAACATTCTCGGTGCGCAGCTTCAGGATATTTCACGGCCAGAACTGTTTCGCGCGCTCGAGCAGGGCGGCGCGCTGTTCACGCCAAACGTGGACATCATCATGCGCATGCGCAAGGACAGCGAATTTCGGGAGGTCATGCATCGCGCCGAGTTTCGGGTCTGTGACAGCCGGATCGTGCAGATCGCGTCGCGGTTTCTGGGTACGCCAATCCGCGAGAAAATTTCGGGCTCCGATTTTTTTGGTGAGTACTGCGCGCATCACCGCAACAACCGCGATGTGCGCGTCTTCCTTCTCGGGGCCGGGCCAGGCGTCGCTGATGAAGCGATGCGCCGGGTCAACCTTCGGCTTGATGCGCCAGTGGTGATCGGGGCGCATTCGCCCAGTTTCGGTTTCGAAAAAAATGACAGCGAAACCGATGCCATTGTCGAGATGATCAACGCCTCGGGCGCCACGGTTCTGGCCGTGGGTGTCGGCGCGCCCAAGCAGGAAAAATGGATCATGCGGCATCGTCACCGCATGCCCGCGGTGAAGGTTTTCATGGGCATTGGCGCCACCATCGACTTCGAAGCTGGTGCGGTGCGCCGGGCAGCGCCCTGGGTCAGTGCCATTGGCATGGAGTGGCTGGACCGTCTGCTGCGTAATCCGCGTCGTCTGTGGCGACGCTATCTGGTCGATGACATGCCATTTCTGTGGCTGGTTCTGAAACAGAAGCTGGGCCTGAACGTGGCGCCCCGAGGATGAGGGCTTTCGCGCCAGCGGTAATGAGTTTCACTTTGCATAGGTGCTGCCAGTGATGAATCTAATTCTGGTTCTGCTGGCTGCGCCGTTGTTGCTCGCTACCACTTATCTGTTTTTGCTGACGGTGCTGAGCGGGCGTCGCTCCGCTCCGATCTGTGCACAGCGTGACCAGAAATTCCTGATCATTGTTCCGGCGCATGACGAGGCTGCCGGCATTGCGCGAACCGTGGAAAGTCTCAAGGCGCTGGACTGGCCGGCGGATCAGTTCCGTACGCTGGTCGTTGCGGACAATTGCACCGATGACACCGCCAGCATCGCCCGCGAGGCAGGCGCTCAGGTGCTGGAACGGAATGACGCGAACCTGCGCGGCAAGGGTTATGCGCTGAAGCTGGCGTATGAGCATGCCCTCGAGGAGAGTTGGGCGGATGCCGTCGTGGTCATCGATGCTGACACCGACACGTCGCCCCTCATGCTTCGGGCTTTTGCCGCGCGCTTGGAACAGGGTGCAGGAGCGGTGCAGGCCTTCTACGGCGTGCGTAATCCAATGGCCTCATGGCGTACGCGCTTGTCGACCATTGCATTGGCCATATTTCATCGTCTGCGCGGTCGCGGTCGCGAACGGCTCGGGCTGTCGAGCGGCCTGCGCGGCAATGGTATGTGCTTCGCGTTAGAGACTTTGCGCAAGGTTCCGCATCGTGCTTTTTCTCTGGTCGAGGATCTTGAGTACGGCATCGAGCTTGGCCGCGCCGGCATTCGGGTCTGGTATGCCGATGAAGCAGAAGTGCTTGCGGATATGGTTTCGGGTGAGAAAGCGGCCCGGTCACAACGGGAGCGCTGGGAAGGCGGTCGGCTGCGTATGGCGCAGACGCATGGTCCACGCTTGCTGGCAGATGCCCTGCGGCAACGCAGCGCCGTTCTTCTGGACCTGGCTGCTGATGTGCTGACGCCGCCGCTGGGTTACATCGGTCTGGGCAGCTTGTTGCTGGTGTTACTGGCGTTTGGTTTGCTGATGCTGCAGTTGGTTTCGGTCGTCGTTGCGCTCATTGCTGTTGTGCCGCTGCTCATCGTGCTGCTGCATGTTGCCCGTGGTGTGAGCCTCAGCGGTCTGGGGCTGCGGGCTTGGCTGGACATCGCCATGGCACCGTTCTATGTGCTCTGGAAACTGTCGCTGATGCTGCACCGCAAGGCGGGCAAGAAAGATGACTGGATTCGAACCCAGCGCGAACCCTGAGCTATTGATGCACTTTGTCTGAAAGCGCGATTGAGTCGCTGCGTTCAGGCAAACTTCGGCGGAACCAGATGCGGCTTTTCGCCCTTGCCGCAAGCCCACTCCAGCACCTGCGTGGTCTGCGTCACCTTGCCATCCCAGCTGAGCGAATCTTTTGCGAAGACCTGCCCCGCCTCGGACATGCGGCGCAGCAAGGCCCGGTCGGTTTCGAGCTTTTCAAGTGCGGCGGTGAAACCCTCGCGGGTCTTGTCCAGATCAGTCAGGGGAATGCGAAAGCCCACGTCATCCGTGACGATATCCGCAGGGCCGCCGTAGTCGGCGACCAGCGGAACACAGCCCAACGCCAGGGCCTCAAAAACCACGCCTCCGCCAAAGTCGCGGATCGACGGAAACACCAAGGCATCCGAACGGGCAAAGGCGGCCATCGCCTGATCGTGTTTGAGCTCGCCGGTGAACTCGACGGATGACTCGATTCCCAATTTGCGCACCAGCGCTTCGAGATCTGCGCGCTCCTTTCCGGCGCCAATCACCGTGAATCTGGCGCGGCCCTGCTTGATCAGCGGCGCGGCGGCTTCCAGTGCCAGGTCACAGGCCTTGAGCGCGACCAGACGACCCACAAAGATCAGTTCCAGTGGCTTGTCTGCGTTGTGTTGTTCCCGGACCTTGACGCTGTCCGCGTGAATCCCGTTCTCAGGCACGAAGAAAACCCGCTCGGCCTGCGGCTGCATTTCCTTCCAGGTCTGGGTGGAGCCCACCATGATGGCCTTGGCATCCCGATAGGTGGAAGCCATGTAGGGCAAGAAGCGATAGAGCTTTCGAAACTTGCCGATCCACTCCTTGTCGCGGCTGGCCTGCTGGAAGCCCGGTGGCCAGGGCAGGCCGCCATTAATGGGGCCGACTACGAAAGGCACGCCCAGACGCTTGAGCCGGCCAGAGAGAAAACTCGGCATTGCCGGTGAGACCGGAGTAAGGCGCAGGACCACATCAAACGCGCCCGCGGCGAGCTCCTTGCGCATGGCACGCCAGGCGCGCCACTCGAACATCAGGTAGATCGGCACGCGAAACAGTGTCAGTGCCTGGCTGCCGAAATCGCGCTTGAAAATATGGTTGAAGGCCCAGTACTCGAGTTTGTCGAGCCAGGGCATCGTGATGTAACGAACTTGCTTGTAACTATTCTTGCGGCTCTCAATTCCCGCCCGGTTATCACCATGGGTGAGCAGGGTCACCTCATGAATTCGTGACAGTGCGGTCGAGTGATTGTGGCTGACCAGAGGCACACTCACCCATTCAGGATTGTTCGAATCTGCGATAAGTAGCAAGCGCAATGATTTCATTCTGGGTTGGAGAAAGTGTCGGGCGCGGGGCGTCAGGGAGTGATGCACGGTTATCGTGCACGGGTCTCGGCGATGCTTCGAGATTATCAGATGCGCATGGCGGCGCGTTCATGACAGCATGGTTGCGCAGGAAGGGCGTGGTAATCTTCGCCGCTTCTGAAAGCCACGAGTCGGACACTGCATTCTCTTGCTGATCGGGCCTGCCAGACACCGTTCCTGTTTTCCCGTCCGACCTATGTCGCACGTCATTATTTCCATCATTACCGATACGAGCCTGACGTGATCAAGCGACTCTATGGCAGCCGCATCCTTCGCCTGTTCAGTGCGGCAGTCATTGATCAGGGCATCATTTCCCTAGCCAACCTGGCGCTTGCCGCCCTGCTGATCCGGTATGTGGGCGCAGGCGAATACGGACTGTTTGTACTGGTGCAGGTCTCCATCGCCTTGCTGGCCAGCATCATGGATGCCTGGGTCAACGGGCCGCTCTCTGTTTTGGCACCACAGCGCAGCGAAGAGCAGCGCGACGTGATGATCAGCGGTGTGCGCTTCAGCTTATTGCGATTCCTGGGTCTGTTGTTCCTGCCCTGCCTGGCGGTTCCATTGATTGGCTCCGCGCTGGGGTTCATTGAATCGAGCATGGTGCCGCTTCTGGTCATGGGTGTGATCGCAGGCACGATCGGTCTGTATCGAGAGTTCTTGCGCAGCGCCCTGCGTATCCGCGCGGAAATGAACAAGCTGCTTCTGGCAGATGCCGTCTACGTGACAGTTCTGATCTCGGGCGCGGTACTGGTGGTCAATGTTCCTGATCCTTCAGCGGTGAAAGCGTTGATGGCGCTAGCGGTTGCCGCCGCCACCGGCATTTTCTTCCTGCGCAGGGCACTGGATATTCCCAAGTTCAGCGATGCGGCGGTGCGCAAGAGCTCGTGGCGCGAAATGCGGCCACTGGGTATCTGGGCTGCCGTGGGAGCCGCGATCTACTGGGTGCAGAGCCAGTCCTTCAACTACGCCCTGGCGATTCGCTTGTCAGAAGTTGCAGTCGGGCACGTCAATGCATCGCGCTTGATGATCATGCCCATGTTCCAGTTGTGTACAGGTGTGTCTCACCTGTTGCTGCCCAGCGCGGCGGGCTGGCTTCATCACGAGGGCTTGCCGAGCCTGGTGCGCCGCCTGCTCAAGTTCATGGCGGTTCTGCTGGTCATGGACGTGGCCTACCTGCTGGTGCTCTGGATCATGCGTGACTGGATCACCGAAGATCTGATGCGCGCCGAGATTCCACACCGGGATTTACTGATTCTGCTTTGGGCCACGCATGCCTTGCTGGGCATGACGCGCGAAATGCTGCAGGCCGCACTGCTGGCGCTCAAGCGCTTCCGCGCACTGGCCTGGTTGTCTCTAGTGGCCGCTGTCGCGGCGCTCGGCGCCATGTGGTTCGGCGTGGTGCATCTGGGCGCACCGGGGGCGGTCGTCGGCACCGCGGCAGGCGAGCTGACCTTCCTGATTGGCCTGATCTTCCTGCTGATGCAAAGCCTGAGACGTGATCGCGCAGCCACGCAACAAGCTGACGGTTCCGTCCGAAATGGAAGACAAGAATTATGAAGCCGAAACGCATCGTCATCCTGGCCAGTTTCAGGATCTTTCCCGCGGAAACTGGCGGTCATTTGCGCACTGCGGTGGTCGCCAAGGTGTTAGCCCGTTTGGGTCACGATGTCCTGGTCTATTCCATGGCGGGCCGACGCGCGGACTACGCCACACCCGACCGTGCTGTTGGTTATCGGGTGGACCAGATTGAGGACAATCTGCGCGAAGAAATACATCTGGGCCTGGGCAGCGGCATTGCACAGGCGGCGACGCGCCGCCTGCGGCTGGCTCGAATCTGGGTTCTGCTGCTGCTGCGTTTTGGCCTGCTACCTCGCAGGATGAAAATGGCGCTGGAATCGGCTGACATCTGCATCAGCGACATGCCCTGGAGCTTGCCGCCACGTGGATTTGAAACCACCAAGCCATGGCTGCTGCTCAGTCACAATCTGGAGCACAGGTTGCTTGAGCAAGGGCGTCCCCTAGAGAGGCCGTTTTCCGGATGGCTCAAGCGCATCGAAGCCAAGGTGCCGCAGCGCTATGTCGGTGTGTTGACCTGCGCAGACGATGACCATCAATTCTTCGAAAGGCACGACCCGGAGAAACGCTGCGTCCTTTCACCGGTTGGCTGTGCCGTTGATCCGCTGAGCTATCAGCAAGAGCCTGACGTTCGCGAATCCACGCGTCGTGAACTGGGTGTCGCTGAAGACGAAACGATGTTCGTCTTCAGCGGAAGCAGCTTCCAGCCCAATGTTGACGCCTTCGAATGGCTGCAGAAATTTTCAAAAGATCATGCAGATTTTCTACAGCGCGAAAAAATTCGCTTTGTCGTAGTGGGGACGGTCTCAGCTCGTGCCTGGAAAAGCGGGGCCATGATCGTCACTGGCCGGGTGGAAGAAATAAACCCCTACTTCATGGCGGCTGATATCGGATTGAACCCCGTGGTCTGGGGTTCAGGCGCAAACGTGAAGATGTTTGAATACATTGCTGCGCGCCTGCCACTGATGTCTACCCAGTTCGGCGTGCGAGGCATCAAACTCGAGGCGGGCACAGATTTCCATCTTTTTGACCGGGATCATTTTGAGCAGCGTCTGATCGACTTGCGTCGGGCGCTTCCGGATAGAGCTGCGCGACTGGCGTTTGCAGAATCAGTCTGGAACCGGCACAAGCAGATTATCGACATTCATCAGGTGCTGGAGAACGCCCTGGAAGATCTTCACCTGTTCGATTCCTGAAACGACGGAAAGTCACTGCGCCCAGGGCATGGGGGCCAGGGGGTCGAAGCGCGACTGGATTTCTCGTGGCCGGCCGTGAATTTCCGGGTGCTGCATGCACAGCACCAGCTCTGTCACGTGTAGTGACCATTGAGCCGATAGCCGGCTAGGGCGATTCTCGCGCGCGGCTGAAGCCGTTTCCGCTACGCCGCGACAGAAATCCATGCAATTGGCGCCCTTGCTGTCGCGAACAAATTTTGATTTACGAACCAGGGGCAGACGACGCGGCCCAAGACCCATCATCTTTGCTAGGGCTGGATGACGCTCGGCTCGTCGGGAGAATCGATGATGCCGGCTGATCTGAACCTTGCTGCCATAATCCCAGGCCTGATCCGTGGATAACCAGCCATCGTCACCAAAAATACGAAACCGGTGATCGTGGGGCGGATACAGGCTGCAGGTAAAGCGGGCGACAGGCCCACTGACAAACTCGATGCAGGCCGTCGAGTAATCGGCAGTGTTTACATCCAGCGCAATGCCCTTGTCCGGCTGCAGAACAGTGGAAAAGGAAGTCATCCGCTTAGCCGGGCCAAAGAAGGCGGTGAGCCAGGTCATGTAATAGCCAGCGTGTTCCAGGGTACAGCCCACCTCAAACTCATCCTTGGCGGGCCAGGGTGCGCCACTGGCGCTGACCCACTCGGCAAAATTGTGCTGCGGGACATTGCCATCGTCGAGTTCTGCATAGACCAGGCGCGGGGTACCGATGCGCCCATCGCGCAATGCCTTCCAGATGGTTTGGGCCGTTTCACTCAGCACCGTGCAGGGCGCGCCGTTGATCTGAAGTCCGCGTGCTTCGGCCATCTCTACCAGTTGCTCTGCGTGCTGCAGATCCATAGCCAGCGGCTTTTCCGAGTACACGTGCTTACCCGCCTCAAGCGCCGCGGCTGAAATCTCGAAATGACTCGATGGGTTGGTGAGATTGACGATCAACTCGACACGATCATCACCCAGAACAGCCTCCAGGCTCGGATAGATGTTGCTGACGCCGTAGTACTCCGCGTGGGCCTTGGCGCGCTCCATATTCCTGTCGTAAACGCCTTGCAGCTCCAGTTCAGGGTGGTTGCACAGCGTGGCAGCATAAAAATCAGCTACGTAGCCACACCCGATGATGGCAATACGCATATCAGCTCTCCCAGGCTGAGCGAATCCGGTCAACGGTTCTAAGGATGTCCAAAGTTGCATCGAGCGGCATGTCCGGACTTTCCAGCAGACCTTGCCGAAGGCAGCGCATGACTTCCTCTGCCTCCACGGTGTAGCCGGTACCCGCAACGTAAATCGCCTCGGGTTTGCTGCGCATGCGATCGCGCAGCTGTCGCAGCCATTGCAGGAGCGGGCGCAGCAAGCGGTGTTGCTTGATGCGGCTTTTGAGCCCTGCTGATGCCAGCGGCGAATCGCCAACAGCATGCTGCTTGCGGATGCTGAAGCGCTCGCAGAAATACAGTGGTGCTTCCAGCTCGATGCAGCCGCCTGGACCGTAGATCCGTGCGTCATTGCACAGGTTGGCTGCCAGGCTTGCGCTGAGGACGGCCTGCTGGCCTTGCGCGTACTCGAGCAGGATATTCACCTGAGCATCGGCACCGCTACCTGCATTAATCTTGCTGGCCTGCACCCGGCTCGGCGTGCCAAACACCCGCTGGGCCAGCGCCAGCGGATAGACGCCCAGATCCATGAGCGCGCCAGCGCCCGGGCCTTCAAACAATCGGCTGCCCGGCGTCTGTTCACGCAGGAAGCCGAGCTGCGCATGCAATAGCGTGGGGGCGCCGATGACACCTTCATCGAGCCGCTGCATGGCCTGCTTCAGGGCAGGCGAGCAACGCATCCACATGGCATCCATGCAGAACACGTTCTGCGCTCGCGCGGCGGCAATGATTTCCGCCGCCTCCGCAGCATTGAGCGCAAAGGGCTTCTCGCACAAAACAGCTTTGCCCGCCGCGATGGCCATCAGGCAATGCGGCTTGTGCAGCTCGTTGGGCGTTGCGATGTAGACAACATCAATCTCGCCGTCTGCGACCAGCGCTTCATAACTGCCGTAGCTGCGCGCGATGCCAAAGCGACGGGCAAACTCATGAGCCTTTTGCTCGCTGCGTGAGGCCACCGCAACCATCTGCGCGCCCTGGGCACTCTTGAGGCCATTTGCAAATGCATCCGCTATCCAGCCTGTTCCCAGAATGCCCCAGCGGATCGCGCGCATGATCTGTCCCTTTCTTGCTTGAGTGCGCCTTCAGGCGTCGAGAATGTTTCGCTTCAGGGCGACGCCTGGATTGGGTTCCCGCATCAGCGATTCGCCGACCAGAAAGCGCTTCACACCTGCGTCGAGCAGTCGACGTACGTCCGCGCGTGTGCTCAGCCCGCTTTCAGTGACCACATCAAGTCCGGGCGGCAACCAGGGCAGCAGGTCGAGTGTGGTTTCAATGCGGGTCTCGAAGCTGCGCAGGTTTCGGTTGTTGATGCCAAGCAGGTAGTCATTGCCAAGGCCTGCACCGAGCACCTTGTTGAGCTCGGCAGAATCGTGAATCTCGACCAGCACATCCATGTTCAATGCGCGCGCTGTTCGATGCAGCGTGGTCATCGCAGTCTGTGACAAGGCCGCTGCGATCAGCAGGATGCAATCTGCGCCCATGGCGCGGGATTCCAGAACCTGCAACTCATCAATGATGAAGTCCTTGCGAATTGCCGGAATCTTTACGGCGGCGTGTGCCGTCACGAAATCAGCTTCGGAGCCTTGAAAGAAATCTTCATCGGTCAGGACGGACAGACAGGCCGAGCCACTTTTCTCGTACTCCTGAGCAATCCATTTTGGATCGAAATCCGTCCGAATCAGGCCCTTCGAAGGGGAGGCGCGCTTGATCTCGGTGATGACAGCTGGGCCGCCACGGTCCGCGACTTCTTTCAGGCGGCGGGCAAATCCGCGCGGGGCTTGCTGCTGCTCGGCGCGCTGCATAAGCGTGCTGTCACTGACCCGCTTGCGCAGGTCGGCAATTTCTTCGCGCTTGCGCGCGAGAATACGTTCAAGAATATCGCTCAAGCGGTCTCACCCCTGAAGCTGGAAGAATAGGCGGCCAGCTCCTCTAGCTTTTGTGCGGCATTGCCATTGGCAATGGTGTCGCGCGCAAGATCGACGCCAGATTTGAAATCAGGTGCCAGACCCGCAACGTAGATCGCGGCAGCTGCATTGAGCACCACAATGTCGCGCGCCGGGCCGTTCACATTGTTGAGGGCGGCACGGATCAGGCTCAGGCTCTGCAAAGGGCCATCGACTTTCAGATCTGAAATGCTGCCGCCACGGATATCGAAGCTGCTCGGGGTAATCGCCCCCGTGCGAATCTGGCCATCGCTGAGTTCCGCGAACTGCGTTCTCGCCGCGATGGAGATTTCATCCAGCCCATCTTCGCTGTGCACAATCATGACCTTGGTCGCGCCCAATTCCTTGAGCACCTGAGCCAGTGGTCGCAGCCAGTGCGCATCAAAAACGCCAATGACCTGACGTTTGGCCCCGGCGGGGTTGGTCAGCGGGCCCAGCAAATTGAACAGCGTACGCACGGCCATCTCGCGGCGCGGTCCGATGGCGTGCTTCATTGCTGAATGAAACGCTGGCGCAAACATGAAGCCCACGCCGACTTTCTCAACGCAGCGACCCACCTCTTCTGGCGACAGATCCAGAGCCACGCCGGCGGCTTCAAGCACATCCGCACTGCCGGAGGTGCCCGATACGGATCGGTTGCCGTGCTTGGCCACATGGCCGCCGGCAGCAGCAACGACCAGCGCTGATGCCGTAGAGACATTGAATATTGAAGCGCCGTCACCGCCTGTTCCGCAGGTATCCACGACCTTGTCCTGCAGTTCGGCAGATACCGGAACCGGGGTGGCGAGTTCGCGCATGACCTGTGCGGCGCCGGTAATCTCGTCCACCGATTCGCCCTTCATGCGCAGGGCTACCAGCAGGCCCGCAATCTGTGCCGGAGTTCCCTGCCCCGTCATGATTTCGCGCATCGCGCTGCTCATTTCTTCGCGCGAAAGCGATTCGCGCGCGACCACCTTCTGCAATGCTTGCTGCAACTTCATGCCCCCTCCAGAAAATTCTTCAGCAAGGTGTGTCCGTGCTCGGTGAGAATGGATTCCGGGTGAAACTGTACCCCTTCAATGGGCAGGGTCTTGTGCCGAAAACCCATGATCTCATCCATCTCGCCATCGTCGAATTCCGTCCATGCGGTGATTTCCAGATCGTCCGAAAGACCGTCACGCCCCACCATCAGTGAGTGATAGCGGGTGGCGGTGTAGGGCGAGGGCAGATTCTTGAAGACGCCGCGTCCGCGATGATGAATCTGGCTGGTCTTGCCATGCATGACCTCGCGCGAGCGGACGACCTTGCCGCCAAAAGCCTGGCCAATCGCCTGATGTCCGAGGCAAACCCCCAGAATCGGCAGTTTGTCTTTCAGGCGCTCAATCAGGTCCAGGCAGATTCCCGCTTCGTTGGGCGTGCACGGCCCCGGAGACAGGACAATATGGCTTGCGCCCAGCGCCTGCACCTCATCGACAGTGATCTGATCATTGCGGTGGACCACAACTTCGGCACCCAGCTCCCCGAAATACTGCACGAGGTTGTAGGTGAAGGAATCGTAGTTGTCGATCATCAGGATCATGGCAAGCCTGCCCGAGCGGTTCTAAGGTGGACGCAACAGATCATTGCATCGCACCGTCGCGACGCAGGCCGCGGCCCATTTCGTCAATTATCGGTCGAAGCGCCGTGCAGGGATAGGGCGCGCACAAACTTGCCAGCGAATACTCGATGTAGTTCACAGTTGTCTCTCTCAGGTCGTCAGGCAGAGGCCGGTGACAGGGCCGCTTGCTGCTCATCAATCCAGTGACTCACGGCAGGGGCAATGATTTCAGGACGCTTGGCCCATGAAAAATGATCAAGGGTTTCGCCATGGGTCTTGTCTGCTGCCCAATGCCAGCGGGTCACCTTGCAGGCTGGCATCTTGCTGACCAGGACATTCATTGCCGCTTCGGGTGCCAGCGTGTCGCCAGAAAAACTCAAGGCGAGCACCGGCTTTTTCAGCTCGCGCATCGCAGCCTCCTGCGCGTCCGGGTCCGGACCAAAACGGTAGCGACCAAACCGTGCTGTGCCCGCCCAGTCCCGGATGACGCTGCGGGCCTCGCGGCCGGCAAAGCGAAGTGTCTGTCCAGGGTAGTGGCCCAGCACCTTGCTCAGCAGCCAGGCCGTTTGCGTCAATGCCAGCAGGCGCAGGCCGCTGATGCCGGGCCATGCCCTGAAATGCACGGTTCCGGCTGCAATCAGAACGAGTCCCTGTACCTCTTGTGGCGCGCGCCCGGCGAACTGTGCGGACAACTGCCCGCCGAGGCTGTGGCCGCCCATCCATAGAGAGGCGTTGGGCAAGACCTCTCGCAGGCAGCGCTTCGCTGCCGCAACATCCTGGGCAATCAGTTCTTCATAACCCCAGTCCACGCGGCGTGATGCGCGCTGGCTGCTGGATTCGATGCCGCGCCAATCCATGGCCGCAAAGCTGATTCCGCTGCGGGCCATCTCGCCACCGAGCCGGTTGTAGAACCGTGCGCGCGTCCCCATGGCGGGGAGGAACAACAGCAGCGGTGCCTGGTCAGGTGCATCGAACTCGGCGCGCTGCAGACTCAGGTTGAATCGGTGGCCATCATCGCTGCAGACCGGAAGGGTCTGGATGCTCACGAACCACCGGCACCATGTGCCTGATCCGCCGCATGCATGACCGCCCGGGCTTTGTTGAGGGTTTCTATCCACTCCGATTGCGGAACGGAATCGGCCACCACGCCCGCGCCGGCCTGCACGTGGATCTGACCGTCCTTGATCACGGCGGTGCGGATGGCGATCGCGGTATCCATGTTGCCGTCCCAGCCCAGATAGCCGACTGCGCCACCGTAAATGCCACGTTTGACGGGTTCGAGCTCGTCGATGATTTCCATCGCGCGCACTTTCGGTGCACCGGACAGCGTGCCGGCGGGGAAGCTCGCAGCCAGAGCCGCCAGTGCATCAAATTCGGGCCGCAGCTTGCCAGTCACGTTGCTGACGATGTGCATCACATGGCTGTAGCGCTCCACCACCATTTTCTCGGTGAGCTTGACGCTGCCAATCTCGGCCACGCGACCGACATCATTGCGGCCCAGGTCGATCAGCATCAGGTGCTCCGCCAGTTCCTTGGGGTCAGCCAGCAATTCTTCTTCGAGTTGGCGATCCTCGGCCTTGGTCTTGCCACGGTGGCGCGTGCCGGCAATTGGGCGCACAGTCATTTCGCCATCTTCAACGCGGACCAGGATTTCCGGCGAAGAACCCACCACGTGGTGATCGTCCAGATGCATGCAATACAGGTAGGGCGAAGGATTGAGGCGGCGCAGTGCGCGATACAGTGCGACCGGCTCGGCTTCAAACGGCGCTGACAAACGCTGTGACGGCACCACCTGCATGACGTCTCCAGCCGCGATGTAGTCCTTGATCCGATCGATGCCGGCCTTGAATTTTTCTTCGCCGACACTGGAAACAAATTCTGCAGAGGGTTTGACGCTGCTCGGTCTGGGCATCGGCGGTGTCGGCTCTGCCAGCCGTGCTTCCATGAAATCTAGGCGCGACTCGGCCCGCGCAATCTCTGTCTTCGACGAGGGATTAGCATGTGCCACCAGCGTGACAGTGCCGCGCACGGAGTCAAACACCACCAGTTCGTCGGACTGCATCAGCAATACATCAGGCGTGCCGAGCGGATCGTTGCGCTCGGCTTTCAGACGCGGCTCGAAGTAACGCACGCAGTCATAGCCGAAGTAACCCACATAGCCACCAGAAAATCGGGGCAGGGCCTCATTGGGTTCCACACGGATGCGTTGCGTATGCGAGCGCAGCCAGCCGATGGGATCGGTGGTTTCCAGCGACAGGACACGTTTGCCGTCGATTTCTACCGAGACTTCGTCACCGCAAATGCGCAGGATTTCGCGCGCGGGCAGGCCGATGAAGGAATAACGACCCCAGCGTTCACCGCCCTGCATGGATTCGAGCAGGTAGGAGTAGGGCTTGTTACCCAGCGACAAGTAGGTGCCGACAGGTGTCAGCAGGTCAGCGGGGAGTTCGCGGGTGAGGGCGACTCGGTTGTAATTGCTCATGTGCAGGAATCGGGAAACAGGTTTATCAGGAAGCGTTCAATCAGCAGGCGTCGACCACGGATGCACCCTCGCCACGAACGGCGATGCATCACAGGCTCACGCCCTGCAACTGACTCCCGATATCCCATTCTCGATTCCAGAAAAACCCGACTCAGGCCTGAGCAATCTGCTCACGCATCGCGGCAATTGTAGCTGCGTAATCCTTCGCGCCAAAGATGGCGGAGCCGGCTACAAAGGTATCGGCGCCGGCCTGCGCAATCTGGCGGATATTGTCGACCTTCACGCCGCCGTCGATTTCCAGGCGCACCTCACGGCCAGACTGCGCCATATAGTTGTCCAGCATCTGCCGGGCCTGAGCCAGCTTGGTGAGCGCCGATGGCAGGAAAGATTGCCCGCCGAAGCCCGGATTGACGGACATCAGCAAAACGACGTCGACCTTGTCGAGCACATATTCCAGGACATTCAGCGACGTCGCGGGATTGAAGACCAGCCCGGACTGGCAGCCGGCATCACGGATCGCCTGAAGGCTACGGTCGACATGCCGGGTGGCCTCCGGGTGAAAAGTGATGATGTCAGCGCCCGCCTTTGCGAATTCCTGCGCCAGCGCATCAACCGGCTCAATCATCAGGTGAACGTCCAGTTTGGCCTTGATGCCGAACTTCTTCAGCGCTGCGCAAACGGGCGGCCCGAAGGTCAAATTGGGGACGTAATGGTTGTCCATCACATCAAAATGGACCCAGTCCGCGCCGGATTCGATAACTTTGGCCACGTCCTCGCCCAGACGCGCGAGGTCTGCGGAAAGGATGGAAGGAGCGATCAGCGGCGGCAATTTTGAGGATGTCATCCGCGGAGTTTGAGGCCGCAGGACGTCCATCTCAAGCAGGAGCGCCTTGCTCATCAGGCATACCGGCAATTGACGCGAGCGTTCAAAGGTCCGGAAATACAGGCCCTGTTCATTGCCGACCCGAGCTGCTCATGATTTCGTTTCCCATCAAAGTGATGTTTTTCAAGCTGGTTCAGTTCGTCCTGAAATGGTCATCCAAGGCGCTGAATTTCCGCACGCCGGAGCTGTTCACTGGTGCTGGTTCCTCTCTGCTGCTGTGTGAGCACATGGGCCGGACAGGCGCGAAGAACATTCTGCTTGTAACCGATGCCATGCTGGCCAAGATTGGTCTGCTCGATCCGATCAAGGCCAAACTCGACGAGTTGGGCATTCGCTACACGATTTATGACGGTGTCGAGCCCAATCCGACCATCGACCAGATCGAAGCCGGGTTGGCCCTGCTCAAGGGCGAAAAATGCACGGCCATCCTTGCTGTTGGTGGTGGATCGCCCATCGATGCGGCCAAAGTGATTGCGGCCCGCGCCAAGAATCCGCTCAAGGTTGCGCACATGGCCGGACTGTTGCGCGTCATCTTCAAGCCCTTGCCCTTGTTCGTGGTTCCCACCACCGCCGGTACCGGCTCGGAAGTCACCATTGCCGCCGTGGTATCTGATCCGTCCACCACCCGCAAATTTGCCATCATGGACCCTAATCTGGTGCCGCTTGGCGCCGCATTGGATGGTGCCCTGATGGCGGGCTTGCCTGCGCATATCACGGCCGCCACCGGCATGGATGCCCTGACCCACGCGGTCGAAGCCTATATTTCTCGCAACAGCAATCCTTCGACGGATGCAGAAGCCGTGGAAGCCACGCGCCTGATCATGCAGAACCTGCCTCGCGTGGTGAAAGATGGCCAGGACCTCGAAGCGCGACAGAACATGGCATTGGCCTCCTACAAGGCCGGCGTTGCTTTCACGACCGCAGGTGTGGGCTACGTACACGCCATTGCGCACAACTTCGGTGCCTACTATCACGTGCCGCACGGGCTGGCCAACGCCATCATCCTGCCGCGCGTGCTGGATTTCTCGAAGGCGTTCTGCATCGAGCGTCTGGCCTATCTGGCGCAGATCAGTGGTTTGCGCAAAGGCCAGGAAACGCCGACCGAACTGGCGGATGCATTCATTGCGCACGTACGCGCTCTGAACGCCGAGTTCGGCATTCCGACGCAGGTGGAGCAGCTGCGCGAAGAAGATATCCCTGCGATTACCGACAAGGCGTTGTCCGAAGCGCACTGGACTTACGCCGTGCCGCGCTACATGGACAAGGCTGAGTGCCGCAGCTTCATCCGGCAGATGTTGCCGGCTCAAAGCTGAGGCTGCGGGACCCAAGGCAACGGGCAGCGTCTGTAAGGGGTGTCCGATTGTCTGATCCGTCATTGGTCCCCCATCGGGATGGACTTTGCTTTTGGCCATATAGCCGGCTGGGTAGATGGTGAGCGCAGCGGCCTTCTCCCGTTTTCGGGAGCAGAGATACTTCGGTTCGTTGGATGGTCTGCGGGCGCTGAGCATCATCGCGGTGATCTGGTCGCATACCGCGCCCAGCTGGACAGGTGCGGCCGGCGCTGAAACCGGCGCCAACGGTGTCACCCTGTTTTTTGCCATCAGCGGCTTTCTCATCACCACCCTGCTTCTGCGCGAACGAGAGCGGCACGGGAGCATTGATCTCAAGGCCTTTTACCTGCGCCGCACGCTGCGCATTTTTCCGCTGTATTACGCGGTTCTGCTGATCTACCTGATCGCGGTCCTGACTTTCGAAAACGGTACCGAGGCGGGTGAAGACTTCTTCAGCAATCTGAAGTATTTCGCCACCTACACCTCCAATCTGTTCGTGCCTCTGGACGGGCGCGTCATTTTCTTCTTCGCCTGGTCACTGGCAACCGAAGAACAGTTCTACCTGATCTGGCCGCCGCTGATGATTTTGCTGGGCAGTCAGGGCAGGGCCTTGACCTTGCTCGGACTCGTGATGGCGATCTGCGTGTTGGCTCAGTGGGCTAACAACCCCTGGGCCGGCATTGTTCCCATCGCGATCACCGGCGGCTGCGCATTGGCCATCCTGCTGCATTCTGAAAAAGGCTACGCCCTGTGTCACACGGTGCTCGGGCACTCCGCTTCGGGCTTGGCGATCCTCGCCCTGCTGGTGCCGGCTCTGGTATGGCCAGCCTTGCCGGATACGCTGGTTCATGTTCTGTGCGTGGCGCTGGTGGGCGCCTGCGTGATGCGCGAGTCGCACCTGCTGTCAGGCCTGCTCAGATGCAGGCTGCTGGCTTACATCGGAACCGTGAGCTACGGGATGTACCTGTTCCACATGCTGTGCAAGAACCTGATGATCCGAATTCTCGGGGCGCTCAATCTGGAGCAGGAAGGGCTGGCCCTGTTTTTCAGCACCCTGGCTCTGGTCGTACTGGTGGCGGGTCTGAGCTATCGCTATTTCGAATCGTTCTTCCTGCGTCTGAAACTTGGCCTTGCCCGCTGAGCCTTGCGCCGCGGCCTCTAGAACTGAGACTGCTGGGGAATCTCCCAATCGAACTTGGGCAGGGATTCGCGAAAGACTCTTTCCAGTTCTTCGCCCCAGGCCTGCTTGAGCGCCGCGTAGTAGGGCGTGTCCAGATCCAGCCGCATCTTTTGCCAGATCTGCAGTGAATTGCGCGGCAGGATGGCCAGATCCAGCGGCGGCCCCACGGTGAGGTTGGATTTCATGGTGGAATCCAGACTCACCAGCGCACAGCGCGCCGCCTCTTCAAGCGAAATGTGCCGTCTGATAATGCGGTCGAGAATGGGCTTGCCATACTTGCTCTCGCCGATCTGCAGATAGGGTGTTTCCGGGGAGGTGGCGATGCAGTTGCCTTCCGGGTAAATCAGATACAGCGCCGGTTCTTCGCCGCGAATCTGGCCGCCCAGAATCAGGGTGGTACGGAAATCTACCGTGTTCTGTCCGGCCTGCTGCGTATATTCCTGTTGCGCGCGTACGGACAGGGCACCGACGTATTCCGCCGCATCGTACATATGCGAGAAACCTGAAAGGCGATGCTCAGCCTCCGGATTCTTCTCATCGCGGCGCAGGTTGTTCAGAACCCATTGCGTGGTCGCCAGGTTTCCCGCTGACAGCACCACGAAAACGCTGTTTCCGGGTTGTTCAAAAACGTGCAGCTTGTTGTAGGTGCGCACGTCGTCCACACCCGAGCTGGTGCGGGTGTCGGCAGCAAAAACAAGTCCATTGTCAACCTTGATCGCGCAGCAATACGTCATGGAGGTCAGTTGATTCCGTTACGGCCGTTAGCGTACCCGAGGCGGGTGGCGCGGCACAGCAAAATTCGTGCGCAGTTGCTTGTTCGTCCGGATTGCGGCGGGCACACTCGCCGCCCCAGACCCATCCTGCATGGCCTTCGTGCTCACGGCGCGGCCATGTGGTTCCCAGAATGGAGGCCTCATGACACAGACCGTCGAGTTCTTTTTCGACTGCACCAGCCCATACACCTATCTTGCCGCGACCCAGATGGAGGGCCTTGCGCAGCGTACGGGCGCCGTTGTGCAATGGAGACCCTTCCTGCTGGGAGGCGCATTCCAGGCGACGGGCAACAGGATGCCGGCATCGGTGGCCGCCAAAGGCAGTTACATGCTGGCCGACCTTCAGCTGTGGGCCCGCCTTTACAAAGTGCCGTTCAGTTTTCCGAAGCAGTTTCCAATCGATAGCCTCCTGCCTCAGCGCGTGGCCTGCGCCCTGCCCCAGGAACAGGTGGCCGCCGCCGCCCTGGCCATGATGAAGGCCTACTGGGCTGACGGCGGGGACATTCAACAGGCCGAAGGTCTGCGGCCGATCCTCGCGGCGCTGGATCTGGATGCCGATGCCCTGCTGGCCGCAGCGCAGAGCGATGCGGTCAAGGCGCAACTCAAGGCCAATACCGAAGAAGCCGTCACCCGGGGCGTGTTCGGAGCGCCGGCCTTTTTCATCGGCAAGACCCAGTTCTGGGGCAATGACCGGCTCGAGATGATCGAGGCGGTGCTGAGCGGCAAGCTGGAAGTCGCGTGAGCACCGATCTCAAAGGCAGTGCTTCGCGCTCCGAGTACGTGCAGGTGCGCGGGCTGCGTTATCACGTCCGGCGCTGGGGCGAGCCCGATGCACCGATGTTGTTCCTGGCCCACGGCTGGATGGATCTGTCCGCCACCTTCGAGATGGTGGTGCAGGGGCTGACGCCACGCTTCCAGGTCCTGATCCCGGATTGGCGGGGCTTCGGCCTGAGCGAGAAAGACCCGAACGGGTACTGGTTCCAGGACTATGTGGCTGATCTTGATGCGCTGGCGGATCACTACTCGCCCGATCAGCCCATCTTGCTGGCGGGGCACAGCATGGGCGCGCAGATCAGTGCGATCTTTGCGGGGCTGCGGCCCAAACGGGTGCGCCAGCTCGCCATTCTGGATGGCCTGTTTCTGCCCGACGGCGACCCCAGCACCATCGCCAAACGCTATCGGATTTGGCTCAACGCCATCCGCAGCCCTGCAAGTTCGCCCAGCTACACTTCGTTTGACGAACTGGCGGGGCGTATCCAGAAGCGCCATTCCAAGCTCAGCCTGGAGTCCTGCCGCTTCATCGCGCGATGCTGGGGCGTGCTCGATGATGACGGCATGGTGCGTCTGCAGTCTGATCCGCGACATCTGGTGGACATGCCGCGGACCTACTCGCAGGCAGAGTCGGACGCGATCTGGTCCTGTATTGTGGCGCCGGTGCTGTTCGTTGACGGCGGTGAATCGCCGTTTCACAAGCAACTGGACAGCGCAGAGGTGTCTCGCCGCCGCAAGCTTTTCCAGCAGCGCGAGGAAATCGTCATCCCCGGTGCCGGACACATGCTGCACTTTGAAGTGCCGGTTGAACTGTCCGACGCACTCAACAATTTCTTTCACGATTAGCGGTCATGCCACGCCAAAGCAGATTCGACGACGACAATGAATACGATGGCCCGAGTAAGACTCAGGTCAAGCAGGCCATGCACGGCCTGCAGGATATTGGCACTGAATTGCTGAAGCTTTCGGGTGCTCAGCTCAATGGCATCGGCATGGAACCACGCCTGCGCGAAGCCCTGCGTGAACACGGCCGCATGCCCACGCGCGAGGCCAAGCGCCGCCATATGCAGTTCATCGGGCGCCTGATTCGGGAAGGCGATCAAGAAAGTTTCCTGCGCCGTGCGCTGGACCAGATCAAGGCCGGAACCACGCGTGTGCTGGCCGAGGCAGAGCTATGGCGCGAGCGCCTGCTCGAAGACGACGCTGCCATGACGCAATGGATAGAGCTTTATCCGCAGACCGAAGTGCAGCCGCTGCGAAATCTGGTTCGCAACGCGCGTCGGGAGCTGGCCAAGCTCGATGCGGCAGAGCCTGAGAGCAGCACCGCGCGACAGAAGAGCGCCGCTTACAAGTCGCTATTCCAGGCTCTGCGCGTCATCGTCGCTGCCAACGACGCGGCCTGATCTCCTGATCCCATGCAGATTGCGCTGGCACCCATGGAAGGCTTGGTGGATGACGTGCTGCGCGAGGTGCTCACCAGCGTCGGCGGCATCGACTGGTGTGTGACCGAATTTGTTCGCGTGACGCAGCAATTGCTGCCCCGGCGGTGTTTCCGTGCGCTGGCTCCGGAACTGGATCGCGGCGCGAAAACCCCCAGCGGCACGCAGATGCGCCTGCAATTGCTGGGTTCGGACCCGCAGTGTCTGGCTGACAATGCCGCGCGCGCCTGCGAGCTGGGCGCGCCCGTCATCGATCTCAACTTTGGCTGCCCGGCAAAAACCGTCAATCGATCGCGCGGTGGCGCGGTGCTGCTGAAAGAGCCCGAACTGTTGCGGGACATCCTGAGTGAGGTGCGGCGCACCGTACCGGCAGCGATTCCGGTCACTGCCAAGATGCGCCTTGGTTACGAGGACAAGTCGCTGGCACTGGACTGCGCCCGTGCCTTGGCAGACGGCGGCGCAGAGCAGATTGTGGTGCACGCGCGCACCAAGACCGATGGCTATCGACCGCCAGCGCACTGGGACTGGATTGCCCGTGTGCAGGATGTGGTGTCCGTGCCGGTCTACGCCAATGGAGAAATCTGGTCAGTTGAAGACTGGCAGCGCTGTCGCAGCATCAGCGGCGTGCAGGATCTCATGCTCGGCCGTGGTCTGGTCGCACGCCCGGATCTTGCATTGCAGATTCGTGCGGCAGAGGCGGGGGACTCCTTCCAGCCACTGGAATGGTCGCAGATCGCGCCGCTGGTTCAGGTGTTCTGGGCGCTGGTCCGCAAGAAAGTACCGGCGCGCTTTGCACCGGGTCGTCTCAAGCAATGGCTGTGCTGGTTGCGCCGGAACTATCCCGAGGCCGAGGCGTTGTTCATGCAACTGCGGCGTGAAGAAGACAGCGAAAATATCGATGCGGCAATCGCATCGCTTGTCCGGGTTCACTGAAGCGGAGCCTGAATCACCGCCGCCGTGCGAGGGCAGGCCCCGGTCGAATCCGGCAAAATTGCCGCATGGACTCCCCCGATCTTGATGATGCAGTTGCCGGCCTGTTCATTGGTGCTGCGCAGCCCATGCCCAATGACGGTCGCCCTACCGGCATCTTCAAGCAGGCTGTCAGCGGGCCGCTGCGCATCCACAGTGAAGGTCTGGAAGGTGATGTGCAGGCGGACCGCAAGGTACATGGTGGCGTCGAAAAAGCATTGCATCAGTTCTCACCGATCAACTACGCGCTCATGGCCGAGCATTTTCCCGAACCATCGGCATTGATGTGTGCTGGTGCGATGGGCGAAAACATTTCCTCCGCGCTGTTGCATGAATCCAATGTCTGCATCGGAGATGTTTTTGAACTGGGCACAGCGCGTGTGCAGGTCGCTCAGCCGCGCACGCCGTGTTGGAAGATTGATGCGCGCTTTGGCGCCGAAGGCATTACCCGGTTCGTGGCCGCCCGCGGCATCGTGGGTTGGTACTACCGGGTCTTGTCACCGGGCGAGGTGAAACAGGGGGATCGCTTGCGTCTGATCGAGCGACAAAAGAAGACACTGAGTCTTGAACAGTTCAATGCCCTGACACGAGAGCATCGGCCCGCTATCGAGCGCCTGTTTGAGGTCGCGCAGACCGTGGGGCTGAATGCGGACTGGTCCGCTCGCCTGCGTTCGCGCGCGCAGTATCTTCATCACAACGCTTCGAAGTAGGTGGTGGTCGGCAAATCGGCTGCGCCGATCAAGCTGCCGGACTATCCGGTTGTAGCTGCCATCGCGCCATTGCGCAGCGCCCTGAAGAGCGCCGGCAGTGCCGTGCTGTGTGCGCCGCCGGGCTCGGGCAAGACCACTGTCGTACCGCTGGCCCTGATGGATGAGGACTGGCTTTCCGGCGGGCGCATATTGATGCTCGAACCGCGCCGGGTTGCGGCCAGGGCGTCGGCCACGCGCATGGCACACCTGTGCGGCGAAAAAGCCGGCATGCGCGTGGGGTTCCAGATTCGTTTCGAGCGAAAAGTCAGCGAACAGACTCGGATCGAGGTCATCACCGAGGGTTTGCTCACGCGTCGTCTGCAGGCTGACCCGGAACTGCCTGGTGTGGGCCTGATCATCTTCGATGAGTTTCACGAACGCAGCCTCGACGCAGACCTCGCTCTGGCCTTGGCACTGGATGCCCGCACGCACCTGAATCCGGCGCTGCGCATTCTGGTGATGTCGGCCACGCTGGATGCTCAAAGAGTGGCTGGCCTGCTGGGCGACGCGCCGATCATTGAAGCAGGTGGACGCATGTTTCCCGTCGACTGCCATTACCTGCCGCAGGCGCGTGATGCACGGCTCGACCAGGGTATTGCGCAGGCGGCGCAACGTGCGCTGAAGGAATCCGAAGGCGATGCATTGGTCTTTCTGCCGGGTGCGGGCGAAATCAGAAGTGCGCAGCGTCTGCTGGAGAAAACACTGCCCGATGTCGCCGTTCGCCCGCTGTATGGCGACCTGCCTTCTTCAGAACAGGATCTGGCCTTGGCACCGGACGCGCGGCAGCGCCGCAAGATCATCCTGGCCACCAATATCGCGCAGACCAGCCTCACGGTTGAGGGCGTCACCAGCGTGATTGATTCCGGGCTGGTGCGGGTTGCGCGTTTCGATCTGGGCGCGGGTGCCAACCGGCTGGAGACGCTGCGGGTATCACGCGCTTCTGCCGACCAGCGCGCCGGCCGTGCGGGGCGGCTCGCCCCCGGAGTGGTCTATCGCCTGTGGAGTCAGGATCAGCAAGGCACGCTGGCAGCACACGATACGCCGGAGATTCTGGCAGCTGATGTATCGCGCCTGGCGCTTGAACTGGCGGCATGGGGCGTCGCAGATCCGGCAGCGCTACGTTGGCTGGATCTTCCCGGTAAGGCGCAATGGGATTACGCACGGCAACTCTTGCTGCAACTCGGCGCCATTGACGCGCGCGGCAAGATCCTCGCCCACGGCAAGGCACTGGCCAAGCTGCCGGCGACGCCGCGTCTGGCGCAATTGCTGATCACAGCAGGCCAGCTGGGTGCCGCTGCTGCGGGCGCATGGCTGGCGGCCGCGCTTGAGCAGCGCGCCGAAGGTGACGAAGTTGATCTGCTGGAACACGTGTCGAAGCTGGCAATGGGCAGAACGCCGGCTTCGCGTCGCGCTGCAGATGCAGCGGCGCAGTTTCTCCGCTTGTTGGGTGCTAAACCGCAAAGTCTGCCCGTGAACTTTGCCGAACACGTCCCGGCGCTCGTTCTTCAGGCGTTTCCGGAGCGACTGGCGCAGCGGCGTGAGGGCCTGCGCGAGCAGGCCGTCGGTGCAAAACAGCTCGCGCGGCGCGATGTTCGCGAGGTGGCCTATCAGTGTGCTGATGGCGGCGAGGCGAGATTGCCGGAGCATTCGGCCATGGCTCGTCACGACTGGCTGGCGGTGGCGCACTGGGTGCTGGATGCAAGGCGTCGCATCCAGCTGGCGGTGCGTATTGATGAATCAGTGCTGCGGGACAGCTGCGCCGACCGCATTCAGACCCACCGTGAAGTGAGTTGGGACGCCCAGCAACAGCATGTGATTGCGCAGGAGCAGGAGCGTATTGGCCGGATCGTGCTCAGCGCCCGGCGAATCAGCGATGTGGGCGAAGAGGGCATCGCCGCCATGCTGGTCGGTATTCGAAGTCTGGGCCTGTCTTGCCTGCCGTGGACGCCGGCGAGCCGCCAGTGGCAGGCACGCGTCATCTGTCTTGGGCAATGGCAGGCGGATCAGGACTGGCCGGATGTCTCGGATGAAGCGCTGATGGACACTCTGGAACATTGGCTCGCGCCCTGGCTTGATGGGGTGCGCCGGCGCAGCCATTTGGATGCCTTGAACCTGCCGGCCATTCTTGAATCCATGCTGAGTTATGAGCAGCAGCAGGCGCTGGCGAAGCTGGCGCCGACCCATCTGCAGGCGCCATCGGGTCAGCGTCATGGTCTGCAGTACACGCCCGGATTGCCGCCGAAACTGGAAGTGAAGTTGCAGGAAATGCTGGGCTCAAGCGAAACCCCGACGGTCTGCGGCGGCAAGATCAGGATCAGTCTGCATCTGCTGTCGCCTGCACGCAGACCGGTTGCCATCACCGATGACCTTGCCGGTTTCTGGCAAAGGGCATACCTCGAAGTGCGCAAGGACCTGCGCGGGCGCTACCCCAAACACCCCTGGCCGGAAGATCCCCGCAATGCCGTGCCCACGCATCGAGCCAAGCCTCGCGGCACCTGAGCGCCGTATGATGTCGCTTTAAGGTGCCCCATTCGCGCGTATGACGCTTCGAACGAACCTCCAAAGCCGTGGCCCACATCACGTGGTGCAACTGAGAAACACCGTCGCCTGCCTTGAACGCGGTGGCGTCATCGCTTACCCCACGGAAGGGGTTTGGGGGCTCGGTGCAGACCCCTGGAACGAGGCGGCTTGCCAGCGCATCCTTCAACTCAAGCGCCGACCCTGGCAGAAGGGGTTGATTCTGGTGGCCTCCGACTTTGATCAGCTAAGCGCCTTTGTTGACGTACCGTCAGTGCAGGCGCACGAGAAGGCACTCGGAACCTGGCCTGGCCCCAACACCTGGATTTATCCCAAGCGCTCGCTCGCGCCGGACTGGATCAGCGGAGAGCACGACTCGATCGCCGTCCGGGTCAGCGCACATCCGGTCGTGCGAGCGCTGTGCGAATCCTTTGGCGGCGCAGTGGTTTCCACCAGCGCCAATCCGGCTGGACGCGACCCCGCCATGTCGGCAACGCAGGTGCGCCTGTACTTCGGCGCACAGATTGACGCCCTGATGCCCGGCGCCCTCGGTGCCCTGAATGCGCCGACGACCATCCGCGACCTGCGCAGCGGACACACCTTGCGGGGCTGAAACCCCTCTTCCATTTTCAAACTCGCATCATTGTTTTCCGGACCTCATGAATATTTCTGTTGAAGCGCAGCTTGTTGAGCCCTGGTTGCGTGGCCTGCAAGAACGACTCTGTTCAGCATTGGAGGCCTGCGATGGCGGAGCGCAATTTCACGCTGATCCCTGGGTCCGGGAACAAGGCGGTGGCGGCATCACCTGCCTGGTGGAAGGTGGCGCAGTTTTTGAACGCGCAGGAGTCGGTTTCTCGCATGTGCACGGAGACCGCCTACCACCCTCTGCAAGTGCCGCACGGCCCGAACTCGCCGGTCGCGGTTTCAAGGCCATGGGTGTGTCCATGGTGCTGCATCCGCGAAATCCCTATGTGCCGACCACGCATCTCAACGTGCGATTCCTCATTGCGGAGAAACCCGGCGAGGCGCCGGTGTGGTGGTTCGGCGGCGGCTACGACCTGACGCCCTACTATCCCTTTGAAGAAGACGTCATTCACTGGCACCAGACTGCGAAGCAGGCCTGTGACGGAATTGGCAAGGATGTCTATCCGCAGCTCAAAGCCCGCTGTGATGAGTATTTCTATTTGAAGCACCGTGATGAAACGCGCGGTGTTGGCGGCTTGTTCTTTGATGATTGGACCGAAGGTGGTTTTGCGCAAAGCTTCGCCTTGATCCAGGCCGTCGGCGACAGTTTTCTGCCGGCCTATCTGCCGATTGTGGACCGTCGCCGTGAAACCGCCTTTGGCGAAGATCAGCGCCACTGGCAGCTGATTCGCCGTGGCCGCTATGTCGAATTCAATCTGGTGTGGGATCGCGGGACGCTGTTTGGCCTGCAGAGCGGCGGCAGGACGGAGTCCATCCTCATGTCCATGCCGCCCGAAGTGCGCTGGCGGTACGACGTTAAACCCGAAGCTGGATCAGCCGAAGCCGATTTGCTGCAGAATTATCTGCGCCCCAGAAACTGGCTGGACCTATGACCCTCACGGATCTTCGATACCTGGTGAATCTGGACAAGGAACGTCATTTCGGACGTGCCGCCGATCGCTCCTTCGTCTCGCAGCCCACTCTGTCGGTGGCGATCAAGAAGCTCGAAGAACAACTGGGCCTGAGCCTGTTTGAAAGAGCCCCGGGGGAAGTGCGTCCGACGCCGATTGGCGAGCGCATCGTGGCGCAGGCCCGTCACGTTCTGGCGGAAGTGAAGCTGATTGAAGACCTCGCCCGCGAGGGCAAAGACGAACTCGCCGGTCCGCTGCGCTTTGGTGCCATCTATACCGTTGCGCCCTATTTGCTGCCTTATGTGGTGCCTAGGCTGCGCGCAGCACATCCGCGCATGCCGCTGGTGATTGAAGAAAATTTCACGGCGCGGTTGCTCGAACAGCTGCGTGACAACGAGATCGACGTGATCTGCGTTGCATTGCCCATTGACCAGCCCGGGCTGAGCGCGTGGCCGGTGTACCAGGAAGATTTCTCGGTGCTGGTGCCGGCGGATCACCGCTGGGCGCAGCAGGCGGACATCTCGGCGCGCCTGCTTTCCGAAGAGCCGCTGTTGCTGCTCGGCCCGGGGCATTGCTTCCGTGATCAGGTCATCGATGCCTGCCCCAAGTGTGTGGACCCCGATGGCAGCGGCCCCCGGCCGCAAACCGGCAGCAGTCTGGAGACGATTCGGCACATGGTGGCGGGCGGATTGGGGGTGACGGTCTTGCCCAATTCCTCGCTGGAAAACCGACCTCTGGAAGACACGCCGCTGGTGGTGTCGCGACCGTTTTCCGGTAAGGCACCGGCCCGGACCATCGTGCTGGTCTGGCGCCGAACCTATCCACGCCTGAAGGCCATCAAGGCCCTGCGAGAAGCGATTCTGGGTAGCCCGATACGCGGCGTAAACCTGATGCCGGACTCGGAGATTCAGGAATTCTGAAGCTGGCTTAGCCGACCTTGGGATCGTCCCCGCGCCGACCGGTTTTCTTCGGCGTCAGCTGGCCCAGATGCGTTGTGGGTCGGCTGCGGCTATTGCGCAGGCGATTGAGCTGCGACAGGGCTTCGCGGTCGCGCTCGGTGCGGATCAGCCCGAAGCTCTCGTCGAGCATGCGCAGTTGCGGACCATCCGGGGTCTGTTCGAGTGCGAGATGGCCGGACTTGCGCAGGGCTTCCAGGCCGTCCACCAGATCTCGTCGACGCAGCAAGGTTTCGCGCCAGGCTTCGAGCATGTCTTTCATCGATATGCTGCAGCCACGGGTCACGCGGTTGACCACCATGATGCGGTGGATTGCGAAACCCAGAGTCTTTGGCGTGATGTTCATTCCCTGATCCGATTGTGGATCCTGCCCGCTGCCCGCTGCCCGCTGGTCAGGATCATGGGGTGCTGCATCCCCGGCGCAGCAAGTGATTGTCCGGCAATCTTACACACTCTTGCATGCGCTTATGCACTTGATCTCATGCGGAATTTCAGTCCATCAGGCGCTCAGCATATGAACGCCGATCACGCTCAGCATGGCGGCAAAAGCGAGCTGCAGATTGCGCGGCGACAGGCTGTGGGCCAGGCGCGCACCGAGCGGCGCACACAAGGTGCTCGCAATGGCGAGCAGGATGAAGCCGCTGCCGCTGACATAGCCCAGTGCCGGTGCCGGTACGCCGGAGACGCCCCAGCCCGTCCAGATGTATCCGGCAGCACCGGCCCACGCGATGGGCACGCCTCCAGCGGCGGCGGTGCCCACAGATTGGCGCATCTCGATACCGCGCAGCGCCAGATAAGGGGCGGTCAGTGATCCGCCGCCGATGCCGATCAGTGAAGACAGGAGGCCAAAAATGCCGCCTGCGCCTGCCAGTTCCTTTGCCTGCGGTGGCCGCAGGTCTTCCAGCGCGCCGAACTTGTAGTTCAGTGCCATCTGCAGCGCGATGAGCAGACTGCTGACACCGACCAGACGCTTCAGGAATGCGCCGGGAAGCTGGTCGGCGACAAAAGCACCGAGCAGTGCGCCTACCGCCAGTGCCGGGCCGTAGACCTTGAGCAGAGGCCAGCACACGCCGCCACGCCGATGATGAGACAGGCTGGAGCTGATGGACGTGACCGCAATCACCGCCAGTGAGGTGCCCAGGGCAACATGCACGAGGATCTCGCTCGGGACGCCCTGGCTGCCCAGGACAATGATCAGGGCGGGGACCATGATCATCCCGCCGCCAACGCCGAACAGTCCGGCAAGGAGTCCGGCAACACAGCCGGTCATCAGAAAAACCATCCAGTCATTCATGGGCGCGGGGAAGATTCAGGCGGTGTTCGTACAATGGGGGGCAAATCCTACGCATCCTCGGACGCCCATGCTTCGCAAAATTGGCTTACTGCTTCTGGTTTCAATCTCTGCACCGCTTTTCGCCCAGCCCGACCCGCTGGAGCCGGGGCGCAATGCCTTTGTTGCCGCGCTGCCGGGTATCGCACGCGGGGACAGCGAATATCAGGACTCGGTGCTGTTGCGCAGCTATCCGCTGTACCCGTATTTGCAGGCCGAGCGCCTGCAATGGCGGCTGAAAAAGGCGACGCCAGCAGATGCGATGGATGCGGAGGTGGGTGCCTACCTTCAGGAGCAAGGCGATGTGCCATGGACACGCAAGCTGCGCTCGCAATGGCTCAAGTCGCTTGCAGAGCGCAAGGACTGGCCGAGATTCATGGCCTTCTATGTGGAGGAGCGCGCCGACACCAGCCTGAAATGTCATGCGCTGAATGCACGCATTTCGACGAGCCCCGATGCCGGCCTCATCGCCCCTGCGCTGGACATCTGGCGAGATGGATCGAACCGCCCCGACAGCTGTGACCCGGTCTTCGCGTGGTTGCGTGCCAATGGTTCTTTGGGAACCAACGAGATCGCGCAGCGTGTGCGTCTTGCCCTGGAAGCCAAGAATGTTTCCATCGCCAACTACCTGATCCGGCAGCTCCCGGCCAATCAGCAGAGCGGCTACCAGACTTGGGCCAATGTGCTCGCCAATCCCTCGGCTCATCTTGAAAGTGCCATTCAGACTGGCGTTGAACCGCAGGCTGTTATCGATGGCTTCAGCAAGCTGGCACGTGCCAACCCGGACAACGCGGCGGTGGTGCTGTCTCGCATTTCGGCACGTTGCGGTGAGCCCTGTCGCTTGGAATCACCCGGCACGATCGGCGAGATGCGCAGAGAGATTGCGCTGAATCTGTCGTGGAGCCGTCGCATCGAAACTGTAGATCAGTTCAAGATGGTGCCGCTTGCAGCGCTCAACGAGCTGGGTCATGAATGGCGTGTGCGAGCCGCGCTCTGGGCCGGTGATTGGGCCCTGGCCGCGCAATGGATTTCGCAGATGCCTGCGGACATGCTCGCCGATCCGCGCTGGCGTTACTGGCGTGGCCGCACCGCAGAGAAACTCGGACAGGCACAGGCAGCCACATCAGATTACGAGTCGCTCACGCAGGAAAACGGTTACTACTCCGTGCTCGCGGCAGAGCGCCTGGGCAGAGGCTTCACGCCGCATAATCGCCAGCTGCCGGGCAACCCTGAAGCGCGCGCTGCCATGTCGGAAACGCCCGCCTTTGTGCGGATGCGAGAGGCATGGAAGATCGGGCAGAAGTCCTGGGCCATCAACGAATGGAAAGATGTGACACGCGGCTATGAGCCGCAGCAGATGATTGAAGTCGCAAGGGTGTTGTCATCCTGGGGATGGCATTTGATGGCGGTAGCCAGTGCCACACAAGCCAAGGTCTTCGACGACTTTGATCTGCTCTATCCGCGCCCTTTCAAGCATGAGCTGATCGGCGCAGCCAAGCGCGTCAATCTTCCGCCGCAATGGGTCTGGGGCGTGCTGCGACAGGAAAGTCTGTACGAGCCCAACGCCAGATCGTCCGCCAACGCGCGTGGGCTCTTGCAGTTGCTGCCGACCACTGCCCGTAACGTGGCGCGTCGCAATGGCTTCCCGGCCCCGACGTTGGAAAGCCTCAATGATCCTTCAACCAACCTCCTGCTCGGGACGTCCTACCTGAGAGAGCAGTTTGATACCTTCGGCGGACGTTTCGTGCTGGTGCTGGGTGCCTATAACGCTGGGCCTGGTGCGGTGCGTCGCTGGCTTCCGTCGACGCCGCTTGAAACTGATGTCTGGGTGGAAAACGTGCCGTACAACGAAACCCGCAGCTACATCCAGCGCATCATTTGGCACAGCACCGTGTTCGGCTGGGAGGCCAGCGGCGAGCCGCAACGCATCACGCCATGGATGACGCCCATCTCCTCCGATCTCACGCCCATACCTGACCCAGGCCAATAATCTTTTGAGCGCGATCAAGACCTATGTAGTGGGCGGCGCGGTCCGGGATCGACTGCTCGGAATTACGGTCAAGGACCGTGATTGGGTGGTGACCGGGGCTACACCTGAGCAGATGATTGCCGAGGGTTTCACGCCGGTTGGCAAGGATTTCCCGGTATTCCTGCACCCGAAAACCCGCGAGGAATACGCACTGGCCCGCACCGAAAGAAAATCAGGTCGCGGTTATCAGGGTTTTACTTTTCATACCGGCGCAGAAGTCACGCTGGAAGACGACTTGTGGCGCCGGGATCTGACCATCAATGCCATTGCCGAAGATGAGCACGGCGAACTGACGGACCCGCATGGCGGGCAGAAAGATATTCAGGCGCGCATCCTGCGCCACGTCTCGCCTGCTTTCAGCGAAGACCCGGTCAGGATTCTGCGCATTGCACGTTTCGCCGCGCGTTTTGCTCCGCAGGGTTTCACCGTGGCACCTGAGACGATGGCGTTGATGCGCGCCATGGTGCGCGACGGCGAAGTGGATCATCTGGTTGCCGAACGTGTCTGGAAAGAAACCGAACGTGCCCTGATGGAGCAAAAGCCCAGCCGATTCTTCGAGGTGTTGCATGAATGCGGCGCGCTGGCGCGCGTCATGCCAGAGGTGGCGGCTTTGTCTGGCGTGCCGCAGCGAGCGGACTACCACCCGGAAGTGGATACGCTGGTGCACACCCTGATGTGCATTGATGCTGCAGCACGAGCAGGGCATGTGATCGACGTGCGCATTGCGGCATTGTTGCACGACCTGGGCAAGGCGCTGACGCCTGCACACGTTCTGCCGGGACATCGAGGGCATGAATCCACCGGATTGCCGCTGGTGACAGAATTCTGCAAGCGACTGCGCGTTCCCAACAACGCACGTGATCTTGCATTGGCGGTAACGCGCGATCATCTGCTGGTGCACAAAGTGCGCGAACTCCGGCCCGCTACCTTGATGGGCCTGCTGGAACGTTTCAGTGCTTTCCGCCAGCCGGATCGATTCGAGCTGGCCCTGCAAAGCTGTGAATGCGATGCCCGCGGCAGACTCGGTTTTGAGAACTGCGAATATCCCCAGACCGATTATCTTCGCGAGGCCGCCAATGTGGCGCAGGTCAGCAATGCCGATGTCATCCAGGACGGTTTCAGCGGCCCTGCCATTGGTGAGGAGATCAAGAAGCGCCGGCTCAAGCAGTTGACCCAGTGGCGCGAGCAGCAGGGCTGAAGTTTTTCGTTAGCGACTTCCCTTGCTTGCAAACACCGGCCTGCAAGCGGCTCAGGGCCGGTCGAGCAGCCAGTCGTAGCTATAGCCGTTGATCTTGTTTATTGCTTCCAGCTGCAGTTGCAGCGTGGGCTCGGCGTATTGGCGAAGGTGTGCGATCACTGCCTCGTCGCTGCCGCCAAAATCCTGTGCATGCCATTTGTACAACTCGGACACGATCAGCTTGCCGTCAACAATATTCACGGCACGCGGATGATTGATGAACGAGCGAGCAGCCTGTTCCAGTTGCGCCTCCGTGTTACCAGAACTGTAGATGTCTGCCGCCAGATTAGGTCCGCCCTGTGATGCGCGATTCAGTGCGTAATGCAGCCGCGGATCTTTCCAGATGGGAAGCAGGATCTGATTCTGAATATCGTCCAGTGAAAGATTCTGCCCTTCAATCTGGAGCACCTTTGCCCCCCATGGCCCCTTGGTGAACCAACCGGGCGTGATGTCGATGCTCTGGATGCTGCTCACCGGATACCATTCAAGAATCAGCTTCACGGTCAGCGCGTTGTACAGATTGATCCAGTAGGCGCGCTGTTCGGCGCGGCGCAAGGTAGAAACCGGAGTGCGCTTGAGGTCATCCAGATAGAGCCGCAAATAGCCGCGATCCTCGAGCGTGACGGACTCATATCGCATGCGATGAATGCCGTCCGCAGTCTGGACAAGATAGTCCGACAAAAATTTCTCCCAGATCGAATGATTCAACACGCGTTGGGAGTTCTCGTCGTGAAGCGACCAGCGCTCAGACAAGGCCGCTGGTTCCGCCGAAAAAATCGCGCCCTGCCAAAACAGCGCGATCAGCAGCAGGCTCCTTTGTAGCGCGCTCATCGCGGCCGCGCCGGGCTTTTCTCCTGCAGCCATTCAATGACTTCGCTGGTCACCTGATCGCGGCACAAGTCATTGAGAACTTCCTGGCGTGCGCCGTCGTAGCTGCGCAGCTGGACTTCTGAAATGCCGGCCTTGGCGTAAGCCTTGACCAAGCTGCGCGGACCTTTGCCGCCCCCTGCGGTTGGATCATCACCACCGGCCAGCACGAGAATGGGGAGCCCTTTGGGAATGCGCGCAAGACGCGCGGGCTGGCACTGTCGCCCACCGATGGTGAGAATCTCTGACCACAACGCGGCAGAGATCCGGAAGCCGCAGCGCGGATCGTTGATGTACTTGTCCACTTCCTCAGGGTCCGCTGAGAGCCAGTCAAAGCGTGTCCGCGGCGATTTGATCCGCCGATTGAACATCTTGATCGAGATAGCCTCACCCAAAGCGCTGCGGTGACGCGGCCCGGCCACTTTCAGTTCTGCCTGCAGCAGACCCATGCCAAGCACCCGCATGATGCCGACATTGCCGGTGGCCGAAGACAGGATGCAAGTCGCGATGTCGCGCCCGTGATGAACGATGTAATCCTGCGCCAGCAAGGCGCCCATGCTGTGCCCAAACAGGCTGATCGGCAGTTTGGGATGGCGCTCTCGCATCTCGGTTTGAACCGCCCGGATGGATTGAAGCGCAAAACGCCAGCCGTGCGAATCAGCAAAATGGCCAAGTTCATCTGGTGCGCGCGCGGTGCGGCCATGTCCGGGCAGATCCTGCGCATAGACCGCAAAACCAGCCTGATTCAGCGCTTTTGCAAAGCGCGCGTAACGCCCGCCGTGCTCCGACATGCCGTGAATAATTTGCACGCAGCCGACAGGTGCTTCCACCGGCAGCCATACACGGACGAAGGCAACAGCCTCGTCATTGACTCTCAACTGAAACTCTGTGGCACTCACAATATAATTTTCGATCTCATTGAGCGGGCCTGGCTCGGTACACTAGCTGTGCGATCGCCACCCGGTCATTCTCTCCACTGCCAGAATATCTTCTGACGCAGTGTTCCACATCCCCGGAGGTCATTCCATGAGCGCCCTGCTCGCTATTGATCAAGGTACCACCAGCACCCGCGCCATCGTTTTCGACGAAAAAGGACGCAAACTTGGCGTTCATCAAGTCGAATTGCCGCAGTCATACCCCAAACCGGGATGGGTAGAGCACGACGCGCTGCGCATTCGCGACGACACCTTTGATTGTGTCCGCGGTGCATTAAAGGATGCCGGGCTCAAGGCCGCAGACATCGCCGGCATTGGTATTACCAATCAGCGAGAAACCACCATTGTCTGGGACCGCGAAAGTGGCAAGCCCATTCATCCTGCCATTGTCTGGCAGGACCGGCGAACATCAGATTTCTGTTCGCAGCACGCAGACAAGAGCGACTGGCTGTCCCAACGCACCGGCCTGTTGCTGGATCCCTATTTCTCTGCCACCAAGATTGCATGGATGCTGGATAACGTTGACGGCGCCCGCCAGCGCGCAGAAAAGGGCGAGCTTCTGTTTGGCACCGTTGATAGCTGGCTGGTCTGGAACCTGACGGGCGGCAAGGTGCACATCACCGATGCCAGCAACGCCTGCCGCACCGCGCTGCTGAATCTGGAAACACAAACCTGGGATGAAGAACTGTGCAAGTTCTTCAATGTGCCGCTTGCCATGCTGCCGGAGGTGATGGACTGCGCAGCTGATTACGGCAGCACCGAAAAATCATTGTTCGACGGTGAAATTCCCATTCGCGGCATTCTGGGAGACCAGCAGGCCGCCACAGTCGGGCAGGCCTGCTTCTCGCCGGGCATGATCAAAAGCACCTATGGCACCGGCTGCTTCATGGTGCTCAATACCGGTGAAGAGCTGGTGCATTCATCTAACCGCCTGCTGACAACGGTTGCCTACCGCTTTGGAGGCAAGGCTACGTTTGCTCTCGAAGGCAGCATTTTTATCGCCGGCGCTGCAGTGCAATGGCTGCGAGATGCCATGCATCTGGTCAGCAACGCTGGTGACACCGAAGCTCTGGCGCGCTCCATTGAAGATACCGAAGGCGTTTATCTGGTGCCGGCATTCACCGGGCTGGGTGCGCCTTACTGGGACCCCGAGGCACGCGGCGCCATCATCGGCCTGACCCGCAACTCCGGCATCGCCCACATTGTGCGCGCCGCACTGGAAAGCGTCTGTTACCAGACACGCGATCTGTTTGGCGCCATGAGTCAGGACGCAGTGGCCCCAACAGAATTGCGCGTGGATGGCGGCATGGTCGTGAACGATTTTGTGACCCAATCACTTGCAGATATCTTGCAGGTGGATGTCATTCGCCCCGCAACAGTAGAAACCACGGCACTCGGAGCGGCATTTGCCGCCGGCCTGCAAGCTGGCGTTTACGATTCCTTGGAGAGCATCGCCAAACTGTGGGAATCAGAGGCGCGATTCACTCCGAAGAAAGAGAGCGCCCGTGCAGACGAGTTGTATGCCGGTTGGCAGAAAGCAGTAGCGCGCGTGCGCAGCGACTGACAAGAATCTTGAGTCAGCGCGGGGCGATGGGGCTGGCTGATTGCCTCCCCCGCCCGCTGCGGGTTCCTGAAGTTTCCGTCACGAACCTTCGGCGGTCAGATAGAGCGCTGTTTCTGCCTCTATTGCATCCTATGGCTCAGCGAGACGACGTGACCGGTGTTGAGTGCTCCCGATTCGTGATGCTCGCCTACGAGCGGTTGCAGAGGCGAGCGGTACAAGTGATGCAGCTGGCTAGCAAAGTTTGATCAAAGAGCGGCCCACTTTACTATCTCCTCAGCTTCGCCTCGCGCGAAGCCAACTCGAAGTGATCCAGCGCGGTCCCATACAGGTCGTTTCACCAGAGAGGGATGATCCACGATCAGACTCGCGGGATCCTTCTCCGCACGCTCCTGATCCGCGGGCGAGAGCTTTCGCCACGTTGTACCGCGACGATTCAATACCTTCTCCGCCCCCAGTTGAGCTAACCATTCTTTCGCTGTGTCCAGGTCGAGTCCATCCGATTTGAAATCATGAAACCGGTACTCCACCCCCGCGTCATCAAGAGCAGAGCGCGCACGCTTCACAGTGTCGCAATTGCGAATGCCGTAGATCGTCAGGGAGTTCTGCATGATATTGGGTCTCAACAAATCTGAAGTGAATCAGATTGTAGAGTTTCAAAGAAAAATCAATTGGGAGATCGGCCGCCGGTACGAGTCGGTTTGAATTGCTCGTACCGTCAGAGCAGAGTGCAGCGTTGGGCGCTCGACAACTCCCGCTTGGCATTAGACGGTCTTGCAATCCCGTGAATACTTCGGATCAGCGCCGGACGACTATGATGCATGCGTCGAATCTTGGAATGCAGGATAAGGAATTGATATCCGTCGTCCCCGAGCCCAAGACCGTGATTAACGCTGCTCCTAAAGCGGATTGAGCCTCGAGACGCTTGCCCTCCGAGTCGTATCAACGGGTCATTGTCGTACTTAAAGGTCTAGAGAAATCGGTCATAGTGCAGCTGACCGACCGGCACATTTGCTTCTAGCAGCAATTTCTGGACTGCATTTGTCATAGGAGGCGGGCCGCAGAAATAGAAGTCGAATGCGGACGCATTGCGATTCTGGGCCAGCCACCGGCCAACGACCTCATGAATATATCCTCTCTCTCCAATCCAGCTTTCCCCGTTTAATTCCGAGATGGCCGTCACGCACTGAACACGGGGCGCCAGATTCATGTCACCGCTGATTAGAGGTTCGACACATGCATCTGAAACCGTCCTCGCCCCATAGAAAAGGTGCAGTGCACGGTCCCGCAGATTCCCGTGGCGAGCTGCTTGAGAAAGAATTGACATTAGCGGTGACAGCCCTGAGCCTCCTCCAATGCATACGATGTCGCGCTGGTTCTCGGTGCGCAGATATGCCATCCCATACGGGCCGTCCAGGTCGACGAAGTCTCCCACTGACGATCTCTCGAACAGTGCTTCTGTGCCACGCCCCCCAGGTGTTTTCTTGATGATGAATTGCCAGTACCCATCGTCATTGCGCAGATTGCACATGGAGTATGCGCGCGGGCCTTCAATGCCCGGAAGCTGCAGTAGGACGTATTGTCCGGCCAGAAAGCTGGCGACCTCTTCCGTCTTGAACATGAAGATCGCCATGTCTTGGGTCAACCTTTCTATCTTCGTCAAGACTGCCCGACTTCGCCTTGGTGTTACGACAGGGACACAATGTGAGCGCATCCGCGCTGAAATTGTGCAATCGCTTCTGGGCGACGATTGGCACGCTAAGCGCTTGCCGCGCGATCGTGACCTTTCAGTGAGTCCTGGTGCCAGCGGCCAACCATCAGAAACTTCGCCCTCGACCACTTCGAACAGACAGGAGCCGCAGCCGCCAGAGTTGCACTCATAAGGATGCCCGAGTCCAGCGCGTAGTGCAGCGCGCAGGATCGTGTCATTCTCGGCGCAAGAAAAAGTAACGTCTGAGCCACGCAGGGATATGCGGTGCTCTTGGGTGCTCGGTGTCCCTTGTGCGGAAGGCGAGGGTTCCACAACTTTCCTGGTTGAAGCATTGAGATTGCTTTGGTGTGGCACGGACCGTTCCTTGAGCAAGCAAGCGACTGAGAGTTCTTGTGATCTTTTGATCAAAATTGAGCGAATGATCGATAACGTCTGGGCCCATGTCTGCTTTATTGGCTCATTAGCGAATAGTGACAAGTGGAACAATTCGACGATCGAGTTTCCATTCTGCCGGGAGAGCGCCCCGGTTTAGGTTTCCCTCAGGAATGAACACCATCACCGTGCTGAATGGCATGCCAATCCTTGGCTGACACCAGCCTGATTCTTCGGATAGGGATGGAGTGTCCACTCACGCTGCGCTTGGCGCCGCAATGCAACATTCACGTTCGTGAGGTTGTTCATATTGCTCGACGTACTTTGCATGCCGAGGATAAGAGCTAACTTATGCCCCACGAGCATTCTGCATAGAAAAACCAATACTGCGATGAGGCAGCGCAGATTGGAGGAGAGGAGAAGAGCGTGAAGAAAAAAGACTGATGTCTATCAGGACTTCCTTGTGAGCGCCCGACACATCCTGAGGTCGGCGACTCAATACATATCAACGTTCAAAATTTCTGGTGTTTAACTGTCATGGATACGTTCCGATTCCGTGTCGCTCGTTGGATCATCGCCCACCGTGCGGGTGTGGCAATGCTCTTCTTGGCTGTCACCGTGTTCTTCGCTTGCGGCTTACCGCGAGTCGATATCCGGACCATTTTTGGCGACCTTCTGCCTGCTGATGATCCTTTTGTGCAGACCTACGCCGATCACCCCAACTTCGGCAATCCCCTGACCGTAACCATCATGGTCAAGCGGACCGACGGCAAGAAAATATATAACTATGACACCCTGCAAAAGGTTTGGGACCTGACGCGCAACCTTGATCTGATCGAAGGCATTGACCACGATCGTCTGGTCTCGATTACAACGGAGAAAGCGAATTACGCCGAAGCCACGGCGTTTGGCATCGAAATGCAGCCACTGATGGGCAACCATGTTCCGAGTGACCCGCAAGAACTTAAAGACCTGGAGCGTAAAGTTGAGCGATCACCGTTGGCGCGGACCTTTATGGTGTCAAAGGATGAAAACGCGACCCTTATCCGTGCTGCCTTCCTTGAAAATGCTCTGGATTACGGAAAAGTCTTCACCGCAGTGCAAAAGCTCTCTGGCGACGCGGAAGACCAGCATCATGTGGTTCGGGTTGTCGGTCAACCTATTTTGACAGGTTGGGTGTACAAGCTCCAAGCGCAGACGTACACCATTTTTGGGGTCACACTGGTCTTGTTGGTCTCTGCGCTGATTTTCTACATGCGAAACGTGACTGGTGTCGCGGTGCCGGTCATCTGCAGTTTTATTGCGGCCATCTGGGGTTTTGGTCTCGTTGGCTGGCTCAAGTCTCCAATC
>TARA_R110000850_G_scaffold30665_11_pt1 | contig 45203 bp, 48 predicted proteins | sample TARA_R110000850 | Tara Oceans TARA_R110000850 (sample SAMEA4397586) | marine metagenome | biome: Polar Biome; feature: [SRF] surface water layer (ENVO:00010504); material: water (ENVO:00002006), including particulate matter (ENVO:01000060) such as... | depth 5 m
TTCAGATCGCGTGTCGTGCGGTCGCCCGCGAGCGCGCCTGCTGCGGCGGAGTCCGTGCCGGCCCGGGTTTCCTCCGCGAGCATCGAGATCAGCTGGTTGTAGACATCGACATAGTTGCCGACCGCCGTCTTCAGCGTCGTCGCATCATAGTCGCTGGAAATCGTGACGGGACCGTCGGTGACCTTCATGAGGTCGAGCTTGAGGCCCGAGACGAGGTCCGAAATGCTGTTCGTCGGGCGTTCCACGGTGATACCGTCGATCACGACGACGGCGTTCTTCGCCTGCGCCGTCCAGGTCAAGCCCGCGGTGCCGGGGCCGAACTCGAAGGCCTCGAGGCCCGCGCTGCCGTCGATCGTGAACGCCTTCTCCGCGCCGGTTTCGCCGCGAAGCACGAGGCGGGCGCCGCTTGAATCCTCGACGATCGACGCAGTGACGCCGGCGTTCGACGCGTTGATCGCCTGCTGGAGCCCCACGAGGCTGTTGTTGTCCGGCCCGATCGTGATGGTGACGGGCGCGGCGGCGCCGGCTGTGAAGCCTGCAGGGGTCGGAAATGTGCCCGAAATCGCGCCGAAGTTGATCGTGAGCGTGCCCTCGCCAATCGGCGCGTTGCGATCGGCAACCGCCGCCGAGGCGACCGTCTGCCGCTGCGCGAGCTGCGTCGCCTCAATCGTGTGCGACAGCGACGGCGGACTCGACGAACCGGTGAGCGAAAGCGCAATCGATGATGTGTCGCTGCTGATCACCTGACGGCCAAGCGCGCCGCTGCTGACAAGCGAACCAAGCGCGTTCGAGAAGGCCGACAGCGCCGAGCTGATCGTGGAAAGGCTGGAAATCTTGGCGTCAACCGCCGTCTGCCGTGCGGTCAGGGCCTTGTCGCTGCCCGCGCGCTGCGCGGCGACCAGATCAGCGATAAGCTGCTGGGTATCGATGCCCGACCCGCTTCCGAGCGCCGTCAGAATGGACATTGGACCTGCCTTCTCGTTCCTGCGGACGCGCGCCATCCGCTTAATCTGTTCACGACCGGTTCTGCGCCGGATTTAGGGAATAATCGGTAAAGATTCGGGGACGTTCCGATCATAAGGGCTGCCCCTTCTCGTCGAAGCGCGCACCTTCCGGCACGTCGATTTCGGGCTGGGTCAGGCGGTCGCGCTCCACGCTGAACACGAACGCCAGCACGCCGGCGACGGCAACGTAGAGATCGTCGCGGATTTCCTGACCGATCTTCGAGGTGAAGAAGACGGCGCGGGCGAGCAGCGGATAGCTGAGCACCGGCACGTCATTGTCCGCCGCAAGCTCGCGAATCACCTCGGCCACAAGATCCTTGCCCTTCGCGACGACGACAGGCGCGAGGTCGCGGGTCTTGTCGTAGCGGAGCGCGACGGCAAAGTGCGTCGGGTTCGTCAGCACGACGTTAGCCTGCTGCATTCCCGCACGCATGTTGTTGCGTGTGGCTTCACGTTGGCGGCGGCGAATCTGCATCTTCACCTCCGGCGAACCTTCGGTCTGCTTGACCTCGTCCTTGATCTCCTGCCGCGACATCTTGAGCTTGCGCATCAGCTGGATCGCCTGCAGCGGAATATCGACGCCCGCGACCACGACGAGCCCGGCCGACAGGATGAGCAGGAACGCGATCGCGAGATGCCCGGTGTGCGTGATCGCGACGATCACGTCTTCCGCGCCGAGCGCGGCCATATCGCGCGCATAATCGGACAGCATCCACCAGCCGATCACACCGACGAGCACGACTTTCAGGATCGACTTGCCGAGCTCGGTGAGACCCTGCATCCCGAAGGTGCGCTTCACGTAGTTCATCGGATTCATGCGCGAGGCCTTGGGCGCGATGAGCGACATGTTGAACTGGAACGTGCCGAGCAGCGCCTGGCTCGCGAGCGCGGCCGTAAAGCAGGTGAATAGCAGTCCGGCAAGCGGAAACGCGACAACCTTGGCGAGCGCCCAGGTCATCGCGGCGGGCTGGAAGTTGGTGCCGCCGTGCTTCAGCCCGAGGAGGCCCGTTTTCAACATGGTTTCAAGGCTTGAGACCATCCAGCCGCCGGCAAGCGCCAGATAGCCTGCGCCGATGAGCATCACGAGCGCGGTGGTGAGTTCGCGCGAGCGAAGGACATCGCCCTTTTCCGCCGCGTCGCGTTTGCGCTTCTCGGTCGGGGCTTCGGTTTGCTGGTCCTGTTCGGGTTTATCGGCCACGGCCTACCGCCCTCCCAGCCACGTCTGCGCCTCGTCGAGACCCGTGTTCGCGGCGGACTGCATGAGGTCGCTCATCGCCGGGAACGCGATGGCGAGCACGACGAAGCCGGTCATCAGCGTCAGCGGCAGGCCGACGGCGAAGATGTTGAGCTGCGGCGCGGTGCGTGTCAGCACGCCGACAAGAAGGTTGAGCGCGAACAGCGCGAAGCCGACGGGCAGCGCGATGGCGAGCCCGCCCGCGAACACGAAACCGCCGAACTTCACAATCGCCCAGAAATGGTCGCGCGTCAGCCAATCGCCGCCGAGCGGCATCAAGGCATAGCTCTCCACGATCAGCCGCACGAGAATGAGATGGCCGTTCAGCGCCAGGAACAGCAGCGTCATCAGGATCATCAGGAACTGGCCGACGACCGCACTGTTGTTGCCGCTCTGCGGGTCGACCATGTTGGCAAAACCGAGGCCGATCGAGTTCGCGATATATTCGCCCGCGAGCAGCGGCGCGGCGAAGGCGAGCTGGAGGATGAAGCCCACGGAGAGCCCGATCATCAGCTCCTGAATCACGATCACCAGACCCTGCAGCGACAGGATGTCGTAGGGTACATCCACCGGATAGACCGAGAGCACCAACACGCCGATCGCGCCCGCGAGCACGACGCGCACCTGCAGAGGCACGCCGATCGCCGAGAAGATCGGCGCCGCGACGAGCGTGCCGCCGATGCGCAGCATGGCGAACATAAGCTGCATCAGCCATGCCTCGATCCCGACGGACATAATGCCGGTCATCTGACGAGGTCCGGAATCCGCGAGAAAATGTCCTGCGTGAAATCGACGAGCAACCCCATCATCAGCCCGCCGAAGAGGCCGAGGCAAACGAGTACGCCGATCAGCTTCGGCACGAAGCTGAGTGTCGCCTCGTTGATCGAGGTCGCGGCCTGCACCATGCCGAGCACCACGCCGATGACGAGCGCTGGAAGCAACACGGGCAGGGAAACCAGAACGAGAATCCAGAGCGCCTGTCCGGCGACTGCAGTGAAATAGGCTGCGTCCATCGTGTCGCCCTCAACTCGTGAAGAAGCTGCCGGCGAGCGAACCCATGGTGAGCGCCCAGCCGTCGACGAGAACGAACAGCAGCAGTTTGAAGGGAAGTGAGATCAGCGTTGGCGACAGCATCATCATGCCGAGCGACATGAGGACGGCGGCAACGACGAGATCGATGACGAGGAAAGGCAGAAAGACGAGGAAGCCGATCTGAAACGCCGTCTTCAGTTCACTGGTGACGAACGCGGGCAGCAGCACCGAGAACGGCACGTCTTCGGGGCGTTCGTATGCGCCGTCCTTTTTCAGGTTGGCAAAGAGGATGATATCTTTCTGCCGGGTCTGCGCCATCATGAAGCGGTGCAGCACGGTGCCGCCCTTCTCCACGGCCGTGTCGATCGGCATGGCGTTCGCGGCGTAGGGCTTGAAGGCGGTATCGTTGATCTCGTTGATCGCCGGGCTCATCACGAAGAAGGTGAGGAACAGCGACAGGCCGATCAGCACCTGATTGGGCGGCGTCTGCGCGAGGCCGAGCGCCTGCCGCAGGATCGAGAGCACGATGATGATGCGCGTGAACGCCGTCATCATCAGGATCACTGCCGGCAGAACCGACAGCAGCGTCATCAGGACGAGGACTTGCAGCGACAGCGAGAGCGGCTGGCGCGCGCCGGGCGCAGCAGCGCCGGTCAGCGTATCGGCGGCGAACTGGACGGGTGAAGGCCCGGACGGCGCCGTCTGGGCAAGTGCGGGCGCGGCGAACAGGAGCAGCGCGGCGACGAGGAACGGCGCGAAGCGCATCAGGCGATCAGCGCGCATCATCGTCTTCCTCGACGGTGAAGCTGATCGCGGGCACTTCGGAAAGAAGGTTTGCGCCCTGCTTCGTTACAGCAAGCAACAGCCGCTTGCCTTCGAAATCGACGACGGCGAGCTTGACCGCCGGGGTGAGGAACACCGTCTCGGAAAGCCGGGCGGCGGAGCGGGTGGCGGAGCGGGCCTTGAGCCCCCCCGTGAGACCACCGAGGTTATAGCGTTTTGCGAGCCAGAGCCCGGCGACGATCAGTCCGCATACCAGCGGCAGCATGATCGCCAGCCGCAATACGTAATCCCCGATCAAGGTCCACCCCCGTCAAAATCTTGACGCGTCAGATGTCCTTGACGCGTTCTCCCGGTGCCACAATGTCGGTAATCCGTACGCCGAAGCGTCCACCGACCGTCACCACCTCGCCCCTCGCAAAGAGTGTGCCATTTGCGAACAGGTCGAGCGGCGCGCCCGCCGGGCGATCCAGTTCGACGACACTGCCTTCGTTGAGGTTCAGAAGATCACGGATCTTCACCTGGCTGGTGCCGACCTCCACCGAAAGGCGGACATCGATTTCCTGCAGCAGGCGCAGATTCGCTGATCCCGGCTTCCAGGGGTCGTCGGACTTGGTTTCGGGGCTCGCGGTTTCAGTGTCGCTCATGTCGGGCTCCTTGGAACTATCGATTGGTGGTGGCGCGCGGGCGCGCGATTGAACGGATCTTGAGCGCGGCATTGCCGTTGGCTTCGCCGGGCGCGCCGATCCCGAATGTGGTTTTCTCGACGAGCATGTGCAGCTCTTCGGGGACGTGGATCGGCACCACATCGCCGACCTTCAGCGCCATGATCCCACTCATCGACATCGTCGGTTCCGCGAGGATCGAGCGCACGGGAAGCTCGACATCGAGCAGCGCCGATTTCAGCCGCCCTTTCCAACCCGGATCGGTCTCACTCTGCTCGGTGATGACGCGCAGGCGCAGGAGCGGCAGCAGCGGCTTCAGTGCATTCAGCGGATAGACGACATCCACGGCGGACGTGCCGCCGCGCGGCAGGTGCACGAGGAAGCGCGTGACCACCACCATGTCGTTGTTTTCGAGGAACGAGAGGAATTGCGGGTGGCTTTCGCTCGAAATGCGGCTGAACTGCAGGTGGAAGATATCCGCCCACGCCGAATCGAGCTGCGCGAACAGGCGTCCGAGCAGCGATTGCTGCACACGGTCTTCAGCGGCGGTGAATTCGCTGGCACGGGTCGCGGGCGGATCTCCCCTGCCGCCGTAATACGCATCGACGATCGCACCGATGAGATCGGGCTTCATCACGACGAGGCCGTGGCCCCGCAGCGGCTCCATGCGGACGATGGTGAGGCTCAGGAAATCCTCGAACCCTTCGGCGTAACTGCCGAACGATTCGAGCGAGGTGAGCCCACAATCCACCTTTGGCGCGACACGCAGCATCGGCTGGAATACCTGCCGCATTCCGCGCGCCAGGCGCTCGTTCAGCATGTGCAGCGCATGAAGATCGCCGAACTCGCGCTCGTCGCCGCTGTCGAAGCTCCACGGTGCAATCACGCCGTCGGGCATCACGCCCGCGCCCGACGCGATGCTGCCGTCGGCGATGCCCGCCTGCAGCGCTTCGATCTCTTCCTTGCTGAGATTGAGTTCGGAACTCATTGCGTGTCCTACTGGATGACGAAGCTGGTGAAATAGACTTGGGAAATGCCCCCGAAGCCGACCTTGTCTTGAAGCGTCTTGTTGATCGCGGCGCGGAGGCGGCGTTGCAGGTCCTCCTTGCCGGCAACCGTCGCCACATGATCCGCGGTTTGTTCGCCGAGCACGCCGAGCACTGCGCTGCGGATCGCCGGCTCGTTCTTTTCGACCGCCTCGATCACGCGGCTGTCGTAGTTCGTCGCTACGCCGAGCCCCACCTGGATGTAGCGATTGGGGTCGGTAAGGTTCGCGGTGAACTCGCGCTTCATCTCGAAATAGGTCGTCTCGTAATGGCCGTCGCCGTCAGCATCGGTCTGCGCGGGCGTTTCTCCACCCTCTTTGCGCTCGACGAGTTGGGGCTTGTTCTTGTCCTCCTTGGGACCGTGGCCGCCGATGAGACCACTCGAGGTGGCGTACCAGCCGCCAGCCGCGCCGCCGCCGAGCAGAACGAGCGCGCCGATCACGGGAATGAGCTTGCCGACAAGGCCGCTCTTCTTCTTGGGGGCAGGTGCGGGAGTGTCACTCATTTCAATCTTTCCTAGGCAAAGCGCTCGATGGCGGTCTGACGAACAATGGCGCGAACGGTTTCGGCCTGCGATGCGGCGCCGCGCAGGCGCCCTCCGAACGACGGCTCGGTCGGCGTCTCGCGCGGCTGCTCGCCGCGATCCTGACGCCCGCTGCCGACATCGACGGAGGCGCCCTCAAGGTGAACGCCCCGGCTTTCCATCATCGACTGGAGGCGCGGCGCGGCATCAGCGATGAAGCTCTGCGCGGCGGCGGTTTCCACCGTGAAATGCACCTTCGCCTGGTTGCCGTTCGTCTCCAGCCGAATGAAGAGATCACCGAGCTCGCGCGGCTTCAGGTGCAGCTGCGCCTCGCGGCGATCACCGTTCACCAGCGTCTGCACGTCGGCGGCGAGCTGATCGACCCATTGATCCTCGACCGCGTTGCCGATGAGCAGATCGTCGAGCATCGCGTTCGAAACGATCTGTCCCTGCGCCGCGTCTGCGACTTGCGGGCGTGCATCGGATACGGGATTGTGGATCGCGGTAAGCACGGCCTGCGCGGTTTGCGACGCTGGAAGCGCCTCGCGCAGCGGTGCGGGTATGTTCTTCGTTTCGGGATCGGTGCGGTCGATAAGCGCGCTCAGCGCCGGATCGGCCTTTTCGGTAGCCTCGACGGCGGCACGCTGTTCGCCGCGCACCGCCTGCGTCGGCATCTCAGGATGCTGCTTGACGCGTGTCTGGACGGCGGGGGCATTCGTGTTCGTCGCGGGCAAGGGCGCCGCGTCCTCGGCTTCCGCATCGGGCGCCACGTTCGCAACTTGCGGCAAAGCAGCCGCGCGCGCCGCATCGTCGGGAGAGGCGCGACCGGGAACCGCAACGGGTTCGGCTTGCACCTCATCGGGTGAAACGGTGGTCGCCTCTGCCACGACCGTTTGTACAGCCACGACGACCGGGGCCGCGGGCGGAACCGGAAGCGGAGCGGGCTGCGGTGCGGCCAGGACCTCGGGCGATATGGCCGGAGCTTCAGGCGTGTCGCTCTCCGTATCCGTGTCGAGCGCGGGAACCACCACATCGGTTTCGGGCTGTGCGTCTGCGGCAAGGCGATGCTGCGCCGCGATCGCAGCGAAGCGGGCGCTCGGCGTTTTCGGCTCGGGCGCAGGCGATTGCTGCGCGGGCATTGCGGGAAGCTGGAGATCGAATGCCATGTCGGCGCTTTCATCGGTTTGGTCAGGGGCGGCGCCCGGCATGGGAGCGGCTTGCACGCTTTCCGTCGTCGGGTTTCCGTCGCCCGCCGACGGCAGTCCGACAGGAAGGCCCGGCACGGCACCCTTGGCGGGCGGGGCGGCTTTCAGGGCCATGATCGACAGGAAATCGGGCACAGATGCCGGAACTCCGGGGCGGATGGCGGTTTGCACCGACAGATCCGGCATTCCCAGTAGTTCCCCAAGACCAGTCGCGGTGACGGACATTTGACCCCCATTGCTTACTCAGGCGAACACTCAGCAATAAGCGTGCCATTTTGGGGCGGGGCGGCGCGAAGCCGTTCAGGCGCGCGTGATGCGCCGCGGCGGGGCGGCGCGTTCCAGCCGCGCTTCGACCTCGCGGGCCTCGGCAGCCTCGGCGCGGTCCGCAAGCTCCTCGGCGGCACGCTTGCGGCGATGCGCGCCAAGCGTCACCTGGCGGGCATCTTCCAGCCGCACCTCGGCGCGGGCGGCGCGGTCCAGCGTGGTGGCAAGCGCCTTGCCCAGGCGATCGTATTGATGCGCCATGGATTTGAGCGCGAAGGCCGCCGCATCGTCGGCGACGGGCGTGTAGGAATGGCGCAGCGTCTCGATGCGGCTATGCATCTGGCGCAGCTGGTCGAGATCGGCCGCGGCCTTGCCCTCTTCGGCAAGCGCGCGCTGCTTCTGAAGGCCGCGAATGCGCGCGACACGCGCGAGACGATCCGCCTTCCCCGCCAACTCAGTGCTCGCCGAACTGCTGCGTGAGTTCCGCGACCGACGCCGCGAGGTCTACAGGCGCATCCTCTGCCTGCGTGATGTAGGCCGTGACCCCCGCCTGCGCCGCAATGGCGGCATCAAGCGCCGGGTCGCTGCCGCGGTGGTAGGCGCCCATGAGAATAAGGTCGCGGTTCTCTTCGTAGAGCGAGAACAGGCGCTTCAGCATCTGCGCGGCGCGGATGTGCGGCCGCTCGGCGACGTCGCTCATCACACGGCTGATCGAGGCGGCGATGTCTACCGCCGGATAGACGCCGCGCTCCGCCTGCTTGCGCGAGAGCACGATATGCCCATCAAGGATCGCACGCGCCGCATCGACGACCGGATCGCCCACGGTGTCGTCGCCATCGGCGAGCACGGTGTAGAAGGCCGTGATCGAACCGCCCGACTTGGCATCGTTACCCGCGCGCTCGATGAGGTTCGGCAGCAGCGAGATGACTGACGGCGGGTAGCCCTTCGCGGTCGGCTGCTCGCCAAGCGCGAGACCGATCTCGCGCTGCGCATGCGCGACGCGGGTGAGACTGTCGATGATGAGCAGCACGTTCTTGCCCTGCCCGCGATAATATTCGGCGATCGCCGTGGCGCGATGCGCGGCGCGGATACGCATGATCGGCGAATGGTTCGCGGGAACGGCGACGACGACCGAGCGCTGGCGCGCCGGCCCGTGCAGCTTGGTGGCAAGAAAGTCCGTGACCTCGCGGCTGCGCTCGCCGATCAGCCCGACGACGACGACATCCGCCTTCGAGTAACGTGTCATCATGCCGAGCAGCACCGATTTCCCGACGCCTGACCCCGCGATGATGCCGACGCGCTGACCGCGCCCGAACGTGAAAAGACCGTTGAGCGCACGCACGCCCACATCAAAAGCTTCGGTGACGCGCCCACGTTCGAGCGGGTTCTGCAGGCGCCCGACGAGCGGCCAATTCTGCTCCGCCTCGATCGGCCCCAGCCCGTCGAGCGGCAGGCCCGCGCCATCGATGACACGGCCAAGGAGACCGTCGCCCACCTCGACGCGCGACTGATTGCTTTGGGGAAACACGCGCGCATCGGGAAGCACGTCGGCGCGCTGGCCGAGCGACATCAGGATGCAGCGGCCGTTCTTGAAGCCGATGACTTCCGCTTCGGCCGCTTCGTCGCTGGCCGTTTCGATACGGCACACGGTCCCGACCGGCGCGGCGAGGCCGGAGGCTTCCAGAAGCGTGCCGTCATAACTGGTGAGCCGCCCGATCTGGAGCGGCGCGGTATCCACGGGCATCCTGCCGATGCCGCCAAGCAGATCGGCGATATCCTCGGTCGCCGTGTTCACGCGGCAATGCCCGCCGCGCGCAGTGCCGTTTCAAGCCGGGCGATGCGCGGACGAACACCGTCCTCCACCTCGCCGCCACCGGCTTCGAGCCTCACGCTGCCGCGTTGCAATTCGGGATCCGCGGCAAGCGTGAGGTTCGTGTAATCTTTAAGGCTGCCATCATCGATGACGGCAAGATCGTCCGGGTGCAGGAACAGCTTCGCGGCCTCGCTGGTTTCCTTCAGCGTATCGAGCGCGCGCGTGATGCAGCCGTTGACGAACGCTGGCTCGACGGCAACGTGCGCGCCGACGATGCGCTCGACGAGATCGAGCACGGCGCGGCGCAGCTTGGGCCCCAGCGCTGCTTTGTCGATCGCGCGCGCGTCGTCGAGACTGCTCAGCAGCGAGCGGCATTCCGCGCGGGCGCGCTCCGCCTCGGCACGCACTTCCGCGCGGCCGGCCTCGAGCCCGGCGGCGTGCCCCTGCGCTTCGGCTTCGGCGAGCGCGGCGGCAAGCTCTTCTTCGGTCGTTTCGATGGTTTCTTGGATTGTGCCGCGCGTGAATTCCGACGAGGGGTGAGCGAAATCCAGGCGCGGCACAAAATCGCCCGCCGGCCGGGGTGCGAACATCGGTGTGAAGTCGCCGCGACTGGGTGCGAACAGATCGGCAAGTGCCACGGGACGGGCATCTGCACTGAAAACATTAGACATAATCATCCCCCGAACCGCCGAGCATGATAGCACCGCTTTCGCCTAGCTGGCGTGCGATTGCGAGGATGCGCTTCTGCGCGTCCTGCACCTCGCTCACCTTCATGGGTCCGCGCGATTCGATCTCGTCCTGCACGCTCTGCGCGGCACGCTGCGACATGGCCGCGAACATCTTCGCCCGCATCCGCTCGTCCGAGCCCTTGAGCGCGGCGACCAGCAGCGTGTTGTCGATCGAGCGGAGCAACGTCTGCATGCTCCGATCGTCGAGCGCGAGGAGGTTTTCGAATACGAACATCTGATCCTGAATGCTCTGGCCGATGTTCTCGTTCATTGTGGTTAATTGTTCGATGATGCGGCGATCCGCGCCGCCGCGCACATAGTTCATGATGCGCGCAGCCGTGGTCGTGCCCCCTGCCGTCGCGGAGCGCACGGCGGCGTTGGTCTTGATCTGCTTCTGCATGACACGCTCAAGCTCGGCGAGCGCGTCGGGTTGGATCGAATCGAGCGTGGCGACGCGCAGCATCATGTCGGGCTGCATCTCCTCGGGGAGCAGTTGCAGAACCTCTGCGGCAAGCCCCGGTTCGAGGTGGCAGAGAACGGCCGCGATGACCTGGGGATGTTCCGACGAGATCGTCGCCGCGATCGAGCGCGCGTCCATCCAGTCGAGGATCTCGATGCCCTTCTGCGGCGACGAAGAACTCATGCGGCCGAGCACGCTGCCCGCCTTCTCCTCGCCGAGCGCCTTCACGAACACGTTCTTCACATAAGGCCCGGTGCCAAGACCAAGGCTGGTCTGCTCGCGCGCTGCGAGAATGAACTCATCAAGGACCACGTTCACCGTGTCCTGATCGACATCGGCCACCGAATACATCGCCTGGCCGAGGTTCTGCACCTCACGCGGGCCCATGTGCTTCAGAAGATCGGCCGCTTCGTCCTCACCCAGCAGCAGCATCAGAATGGCGCTTTTCTGGGTGCCGGACAGATGTCGCGGCGCGAGTGCGAGTTCCTCACTCATTGGCATTTCCCTGGGCTGCGGTTTCGGTACGGATCAGCTGGCGGACGACGTTCGATGCGCGGGCGGTATCCTCGGCGACGAACATGCGGACCACGGCGACCTTGTCGTCATAGCTGTTCGCCATCGTCAGCACTTCGGGCGGCAGGCCGCCGCGCGGCTTCAGGCGCGCCTTGAGTGCTTCCATCGTCTGCAGGTCGCCGCCATCGAGCACGATGGAGCGGGGCGCGCCGAGCGCGCCGCCGCCCGGCACCGGCGCGGCATCGGCAGCGGCGAGCGCTTTTTTCAGGAACGGACGCAGCACCATGAAGAACACGACAACAAAGATGAGGAGCGCCGCGAGGATCTTGAGGATATCGCCGATCCAGGCGTTGCTCTGGAAATCGACCTGATACCACGCCTGCGTTTCGGCCGTGGGATCGACGAACGGCCGCGATGTGACGGCGACGAGATCGCCGCGCTCCGCGTTGAAACCGATGCTGCTCTGCACGAGCTTTTCGATGGCCTTCGTTTCCGCGGCAGTCATCGCCTTGCCGTTTTCGCGCAGCACGACGGCGGCGGAAACACGGCGGACCTCGCCGATCGGCGCCTTGGTGACGGAAACCTGCTTTCCGATCTCGTAGTTGCGCGTGTAGCTCTCGCTGCGCGGGCCCGAGGGCGGCGCGGCGGGCGCGGCGTTTGGATCGGCGGGATTTTGGGCCTGTGCCTGTGCCTGCTCCGGCGTTGCTGCGGTCGCGGCAGGCGGGGCGACGTTCGAGAGCGCACCGGGAATGCCGCGCGGCGCCAACTCGCCCCCGCTCGACTGCGACGCGCCCTGCTCGCTGCGGATCACGGCATTGTCCTTGTCCCACGCCTCGTTCGTCTGCTGGGTTTCGGTGAAATCGAGGTCGAGGTGCACTTCGGCGGTGAAATTGTCGCTGCCGATGATCGGCGTCAGCAGCGCAAGCAGCCGCTCGCGGTACATGCTTTCCATCTTGGACTGGAACGCGATGCGGCGGCGGCTTTCGCCGAATTCGTCGCCGGCAGCGTCGGGGGTGAGCAGCGTGCCCATCTGGTCGATGACCGACACGCGGTCCGCCGGCAGGCCGGGGATCGACGAGGCGACGAGATTGACGATGGAGCGCACTTGCGCCTCGCCGAGCGCGCGGCCGGGCGCCAGTTTCACAAAAACCGATGCCGTCGGCTGCGCCTGGTCGCGCACGAAGACGGACTGTTCGGGCAGCGCGAGGTGAATGCGCGCGGATTCAACCGCTGCGATTTCCGCGACGCTACGCGCGAGTTCGCTTTCCTGGCTTTGCTTCAGGCGGGCCTGCTCGATCGCGCGGCTGGTGCCGAGCGGCATGTCGTCGAGCAGCGCATAACCCTCGGCCGCAGCCTTCGGCAGCCCCTGCCCGGCGAGCAGCATCCGCGCCTTGTGATAGTCGCCGGCGGGCACCTGCACGCTGCCGGTCATGTTATCGATGCCCGGCGCGATCCCCGCTGCTTGCAGCGCCTCGACGACAGCGGCCTTGTCCGCCTCGGCAAGCCCCGGAAACAGCGTCCGCATCTCTGGCGTGCGCGTAAGGATATAGGCCATGGCAACCGCGGCGATCGCCAGCGTGCCGATCACCATCGGCAGGCTGCGGCGGACGGCGGGCTGCGCAAGCATCGCCTTCAGCTGCGCCTGGAAACGATCGACCCCCGGACCGAACGATACGGCGGGCGGCGGCGCGGATACGGCTGGCGATGAAGCGGCGTCACTCATGAATGGGGCTCGTCAGTCTTTTTCTGGAGAATTGGACGGGGTCAGAAGGCGTAATCAGACGGGCATGTTCATGATGTCCTTGTAGGCGGTCAGCAGGCGGTTTCTCACCTGCATGGTCGCCTCGAAGCCGATCGACGCCTTCTGGCGCTGCAGCATCACCGCCGCGATGTCCGTCGTCTCGCCGCGCTCATAGGCGGCGGAGGCTTCGGCCGCGCGTGTCTGCTGCGTGTTCACAGCCTGCATCGCGCTTTGCATCACGTTCCCGAAATCCGGCTTCGTCGCGGCCTGCGGCGTGCCGGCGCGGGAAAGCACGTCGTTCCGCTCCAGGATCTGGGAGCGGATCGCGAGAAGGCCTTTTGCATCGATCGTCATAGCCGGGACTGCAATGCAACCGCCGTGCCAATCGCGGAAAACGGGGGCGTAGCGGCGTGCGCGTCGAAATCCGGACATGTCCTTTGCGGGGCAACGTCGGAAATCCGACGGAAAGCGGCACGCAAATTTTCGTGATTAAACTTTGCCGCGCATCGGTCGTGAACTGGGGTACGGCAGATGCTTCGCCACCTACGGCGCATGGCTGAGCCGGCTTATTAAGAGCGGGAAAGAGAGAGAGAGCCATGACTGTCATCAATACGAATATCTCGGCCCTTCGCGCGCAGAGCGGCGCTGCGATGGCTGAATCCTCGCTGTCGAAGGCGATGGAACGCCTGTCGACCGGCAAGCGCATCAACTCCGCGAAGGACGACGCCGCCGGCCTCGCCATTTCGCAGCGCATGACCGCCAACATCCGCGGCATGGCCGTTGCCATCCGCAACTCCAACGACGGCATCTCGATGGCGCAGACGGCTGAAGGCGCGCTCGGCGAAGTCACCAACATCCTGCAGCGCATCCGCGAGTTGACCGTGCAGTCGGCGAACGGCACGTTCAGCTCTGCCGACCGTTCGAGCCTGCAGGCTGAAACCAACCAGCTGCTCGCCGAAGTCAACAACATCTCGAAGACGGCGAACTTCAACGGCCTCAAGCTGCTTGACGGTTCGGTCACCGACCTCAAGCTGCAGACGGGCGTCAACGCTGGCGACCAGGTCGGCATCTCGATGGCGAACGTGTCCTCGAACGCGCTCGGCCTCACCAGCGGCGGCGCTCCGGGCCAGATCACGACGGGCCGTGTTGGCGCCGTCTCGGGTCTCGCCGTTGGCGACGTGACGTTCAACGGCGTGAACGCGCTCGGCAGCGTGCCGACCGCCGACACCGCCGAAGCGCTTGCCGCCGCGATCAACGAGAACAGCGACAAGACGGGTGTGAAGGCCACCGCCTCCAACAACGTCACCAGCGCCAAGATCACGGCCGAGAGCTTCGCCGTGGGCGACATCACCATCGGCGGCGTCTCCGTCGGTGCGGCCGCCAGCGTCGAGGAACTGGTCGCCAACATCAACCGCAACGACTTCGGCGTCACCGCGACGCTGAACTCCGACAAGACGATCACCCTGGCGAACACCACCGGCAAGGCGATCACGGTCGGCGGCACGGCGGCTGGCGGCTTCACGGCCGGCACCTACCAGGGCTTCGTGAGCCTGCAGAGCAGCGACGGCAGCGACATCAAGGTGGTCGGCACGAACACGACGCCTGCGACCGCGATTGCCGACGTGCAGCTGATGGGCCTCAACGTGGCTTCGGATGGCGTGTCCTTCATGGGCGGCGCGGTTTCGGGTGCGGCACTGACGGCTGATACGCTCGTCATCAACGGCGTGAACATCGGTGCCTCGGCGACGGCTTCCGCGGCCGACAAGGCGACGGCGATCAACGCCCAGACCGGCAACACCGGCGTCAAGGCGACGGTGAGCGGCACGAGCCTCGTGCTGACCTCGGTCGACGGCAGCGGCGTCCGCGTCGAAGGTGCCGGTGCGGCAGCGATCGGCTTCGTTGCTCAGGGCGGCAGCGCCAACATGACCTCGACGCTCGACATCAGCAGCCAGGAAGCTGCGGTTGCGGCGCTCACGGTCCTCGACAAGGCGATCGACTCGATCGTGTCGAGCCGCGGCGATCTCGGCGCGCTTCAGAACCGCCTCGAATCGACCGTCAGCAACCTGACGACGACCTCGACGAACCTCACCGAAGCCCGCTCGCGTATCGAAGACGCGGACTTCTCGGCGGAGAGCACCAACCTCGCCCGCTCGCAGGTTCTGAGCCAGGCGGCGACCGCCATGCTCGCTCAGGCGAACCAGACGCAGCAGAACGTGCTGTCGCTGCTTCGTTAAGAGTTGGCGTTGTAAGTTAATACGGGTTCGGCCCCGGCGCTCATCCGAACGCCGGGGCCGTTTTCTTGAGACCAGAGACGTTGGGGGTTTTTCCGTGGCAACCGAAGACGACGACGAGGAGCTGACGTTCGACGCGGAAGAGCCGCAGGCGGCAAAGCCGAAAGCCGAACCGCAGCCCGAGCCGGAACCGGCCAAGACCGAAGCGGAAGCGCCGACACCGGAACCCAAGCCGGAACCGAAAGCCGAACCTGCCCCGCAGCCCGCAGCGGCGCCTGCCGCCGAAGCCAAATCTGCAGAGGCTGCCGTAGCGCCCTCGCGCAAACCCTCACGGTCCGGCATGGCGATTGCCGCGTGTCTGGGTGTCTGCGTGCTCACGTCCACCATCGCCGCCGTCCAGTCCTGGCGCGCAGCGAGCATCGCCGCCGACGCGAGCAGCGCCGGATCGACGAAGGACGTGCTCGCCAAACTGAATGCGCTCCAGACCCTGATGGAACAGCAGCGCGACGCCATCGACGAACTGTCGACGCGTCCCGGCCTCGCCACGGCATCGGCCTCGCCGCAGTCGGTCGACGGCCAGATCAATGCGCTGGCCGCGGCGTTGAAAGCGAACCAGCAGATGACCGAGCAGCTGCCGTCGGTCGTCATGAAGCAGGTGGATGCCCGCCTTGCGCGCGTCGAGCCCCGTCGCGCAGCGCCTGCCAGCGCACGGCCGCAAGCCGCGCGTCCGGCGGTTCAGCGCAGCACGGCATCGAAGCGCGCGCCCGTGCGAAGCACCGAGGCCGCCAGGGTTCTCAGCACACCGATTGTGCCCGTGGTCGCCGAGAAGAAGCGCCCCGCAGGCGAAGAGATCAGTTACCCCTGAGCCAGACGCAAACAGGGCTGGCAGAACCCGGAGATGCTGCTAGCTGGCAGGGATGAGTCTTCGCCTGCCACCTATCCCCGCATGGTCCGCCGCCCTCATTGCCGCCCTCATCGGATTCGGCGGAACGGTCGCGCTCGTGGTGCAGGCGATGCGCGTGCTCGGCGCATCGGTCGAGCAGACGGGCTCCGCCCTCACCGCGCTTTGCCTCGGCATTGCGCTGACCGGCGGATTTTTCTCCCTGAAACTGCGGATGCCCGTCGTGCTCGCCTGGTCTACGCCCGGGGCGGCGCTGCTCGCCGCGACAGCGCCCGGGATCGCGTGGCCCGCAGCGATCGGCGCGTTTCTGGCTGCCGCCGTGATGATGGTGGTGCTGGGTGCGGTCCCGGCGCTCGGACGGCTCGCCGCACGCATTCCCACGACCGTTGCGTCGGGGATGCTCGCCGGCGTTCTGCTCCCCTTCTGTCTTGGACTTTTCAAAGCGGGCGCGACCGACCCCCTGCTCGTCGTGCTGCTCGTGGCGGTGTTCCTCCTCGCGCGCCAGCGCGTACCGCTTTACGCGCTGCTTCTGGTCCTTGCGGCGGGGATTGCGATCACCCTCGTCCGCGGCGACGTTGCCCCGCTTCCGCCCGGGGCGACGTTCGGCGCGCTTACGCCGGTGATGCCTGCGTTCGATATCCGCACGATCCTCAGCATCGGCGTGCCGTTCTTCCTCGTCTCGCTCGTCTCGCAAAACCTGCCCGGCCTCGTTGTGCTTCAGGCCGCAGGTTATACGCCAAACGCCCGCTCGCTGATCGTCGGGACCGGGCTGACCTCGGTGGTGACGGCGCCGTTCGGAGCGCATGCTGTCTGCCTTGCCGCGATCACGGCCACGATCTGCACCACCGACGATGCACATCCCGATAAGCGCCGACGCTGGGTGGTGGGCATATTGTACGCGGGCTTCTATCTCGTGCTTGCGCTCTTTTCGCCTGCACTCGTCCGGCTGTTCCTTGCGCTTCCGGAAGCCGTGATCGTGACACTCACCGGCATCGCGCTCATTCCGGCGCTGATCGGCACGATGGAAACGATGCTGTCAGTCAAGGAGGATCGCGATGCAGCGATCGTGACGTTCCTCGCCACCGGATCGGGCCTTGCGCTGTTCGGCCTCGGCGCGGCGTTTTGGGGACTGCTCGCGGGTTTCCTCGCGCTTGGCGGCAAGGTGCTGCTGCGAAGGATTTAGATTATGCTGCCCACTCCGAAAGGCCCTGGCGCATCCGGTCGAGCGCGGCCTTCTTGATCTGGCAGACGCGCGCAGCGCCGACGCCGAGCACAGCGCCGATCTCGTCGAGGTTCAGTTCCTCGACATAATAGAGCTGCAGCACCATCGCCTCGCGCTCGGGAAGGGTCTTGATCCCCTCGGCGAGCGCACGTTCGAGATCCCTGCGTTCCAGCGTTTCGTCCGGCGTCTCGCCTTCGTCCGCGAACCACTGCGAATGGTCCGAATAGACCTCGTCGATATTCTCGTAATGCACGCCCTGCGTGGCATCGATCTCGGCCTGTAACGCCTCGATCGTGATGCCCATGTGTGCGGCGAGTTCCATCTGCGTCGCCGGACGCCCGAGCGCCAGCTCCGCTTCCCGGCGGGCATCGTTCAGCTGCTTGCGGCGCACGAGCGCGCTGCGGCACATGTTCGCCTGCCGCCGCAGCTGATCGATCATCGCGCCGCGGATGCGCGTGGTGGCGTAGGTGGTGAAGGCGGCAACGCCGCGCTCCTCGAAATTACGTGCGGCTTCGAGCAGCGCGATCGTGCCGATCTGCACGAGATCGCCGATCTCGATCGCCGAGCTGACCCGCCCGAAAACATGCCACGCGATCTTGCGCACGAGCCCGAGGTTGGCCTCGACGCGCTGCTGCGGCGTCGGCGCCGACTGTCGCCGCGCGTAGACAAGGCCGCCGGCAAGCTCAGCCCGCGCGTGCATCGCGTTCCTCTCCGAAGAAAGCGGTGTTGGGCACCGCGAGGATTTCCGTGCGCGTGCGTTTGGCGATGTCGAGCGCGAGCGTATTGAACGCCTGCCCCGCCGCCGACAGCGGATAGGCCTCGACAAGACAGCGCTTGCGCATCGCTGCGCTATGGACGTGGTTGTCGTGCGGGATCGAACCCAGATGTTCGAGATTGATGTCGAGGAAGTTGCTCGCCACCTGCTTGAAGCGCGCGAACAGCCTGCGGCCCGCCAGCGCGTTCGGCACCATGTTGGTGACGACGAGCACGTCGCGGCAGCGGCCGCGCTGCGCCAGCGCTTTCAGAAGACCGTAGGCGTCTATGAAAGATGCCGGCTCGTCGGTGAGCACGACGACGGCGAAATCGCTCTTTTCAACAAGGCTCGTCACGTTGGGGGCGATACCCGCCGCCGTATCGATGACGAGATAGTCGAGGTTGTCTTCGAACACGCGGAACTCGCGGCAGAAACCGTCGAGCACATCGTCTTCGATAACGGCAAGGCTGGCGTCGCCTGATCCGCCGCTGACAAGGCCGATCCCGGCCGGGCCGGGCTGCACGATCTCGGTAAGCGGCACGCCATCCCTCAGCGCATCGCGCACAGTGCGGCCCGCCGGGCGGCCGAGCATGACGCCCGCGTTCGCAAGGCCGAGATCGGCATCGAACAGCATCACCCGCTTGCCGGACTTGGCGAGCGCGACCGAGAGATTGACCGACACGTGGGTCTTGCCGACACCGCCCTTGCCGCTGGCCACCGCCACCACGACGGGGCGGTTGCGGATATCCTGACCGGTCGGCACGGGCGAAGTCATTCGGGAAAAGCCTTCCGTTGGCATACGCTTGAGAGCGGCGATCATTGCAGCGTCGCCGTCGCGCCGGTGGAGAGGGACGCAGCGACCATCCGGCACAGCCCGGTTGCCCGCGCCGCGTCGAAGCCGCTTCCGAAATCGGCCGAACGCCCGATCCCCGCAAGTGGCACTCCGCTTGAAAGCAGCATGGTCAGCACCGCCCCCGGCGGCAGGGTTTCACCCGCATGGGTGAGAACATAGGCATCGAAACCTTGCGAAAACATCTCCGCGATCTGGCGATGCCGGGCGAGCTGGCCGCTGAGCGGCATCGTGCAGAGCACGGTGAGGGAGCCGGCGCGGTTCAACGCGGCACGCAATTCCTCCACCTCGCAGGCGGCAAGGCGTGGGTCGCTCGGCATATCGATGAACAGGCGTTCCTTGCGCGAAAGACGCCGCGCCGCTTCGGCGAGGCTCTCTCCGCGCGCTGGATCGGCGACCGGTATCTTCAGGAGGGCAGCGATGACGCGAAGCTGTTCCCGCGCGCCGGGGCGGCGATCTCCGGAAAGCAGCGTGATGCGTTCACCGGGGCGCGATGCGCGCGCCATCGCGGCGAGCTGCGCAAGCGTCGTCGTCTTGGCGCTGCCGCTGTCGCCTACCACGCAGACGTGCGCGAGATCGGTGTGCGGCGGCGGCGTGATCTTCACTTCGCGCTCGACGCGGATCAGGAAGCGCGACCAGGCATCGGCAAGATCGGCACCAGCCGCAGCCATTTCGCCGGTGAGGAATTCGGGATCGATGCCGACCGCACGCGACTGCGCGATGAAGCGCACCATCGGATCCTTGCCCTTCGGCTGAGGCGCAGGCGTGAATACCGGGGGCGTTTTGATTTCCGGCGCACGGCGCGGGTCCGGCCGTTCGATACCGCCCGCCACGACCTCGACGCCGTGGCGCGTGGTGCGGGTCTCGTAAACGATGGCGTCGGGGCCGAACATTTCGGCGACGCGTTCAAGCGCGATGCGGCTGCTCGGCGCTACGATGGTCGTGGTCTGCATAACGCGAACTCAACTCCCCTAGTGTTCGGTGCCGCGGCCGACGACGGCCACCACCTGAACCTGACGACTGTCCGGAATCTCGTAGAAGGACAGCACCGTCACATCCGGTAGATGCTGGCGCAGGAGCTGGAACAGCGGCCTGCGCACGAGCGGCGTCGTGACAACTGCAAATGTTGTGCCATCCGACAGCAGCGGCCGTGCCGCTTCGCCGAGCGCGGTAAGGATGCGCTGCGAGAGTGCCGGATCGAGCGGATAGGCACCCGTGGGATCGGCGCGCACGGAGGCGACGAGAAGTTGCTCCAGCTCGCCGTCGAGCGTGATGATCTTCAGTTGCTCGCGGATGCCGCAGAGCTTCTGGACAATGAGCCCGCCGAGCGCCGGGCGCACCAGCTCGGTGAGTTCGCCGGCATCCTGCGTACGATGCGCGACGCCCGACAAAGCTTCGATAATCCGCCGGAAATCGCGGATCGGCACAGCCTCGTCGAGCAGTGTCTGCAAGACGTTCGTGATGGTCTGGAGCGAGAGCGACTTGGTGACGCCGCCCACCAGTTGCGGCGCAGCGGTCTGCAATGTGTCGAGCAGCTTCTGCACTTCGTCCTGCCCGAGGAGCTGGCGCGACTGGCCGCTGAGGATCTGGTTGACATGCGTTGCCATAACCGTCGACGGGTCGACGACGGTGTAGCCGTTCGCGACTGCCTGGTCTTTTTCTTCCGGCTGGATCCACAGCGCATCCAGCCCGAACGTCGGATCCTTGACGGCACGTCCGGAAACCGACGCGTGGACGAGACCGGAATCGAGTGCGAGCAGCTCCTGCGGCGCCACCTCGTCCTCGCCGTAAACGACGCCCGAGACGAGCACGCGGTAGGCATGGGGCGGCAGCGCCATGTTGTCGCGTACGCGGATCATCGGGATCACGAAGCCGAGCTCGCGCGAGAGCTGACGCCGGATGCCGGTGAGGCGGCCCATCAGCGGCGCGCTCAGCTTCTCGTCAACGAGGCCGATGAGGCCGTAGCCGATCTCCACGCTGATCTGGACGTTGTCGGTAACGTCCTCCCAGCTGATCTGCGATTCCGCGTTGGGATCGGCAACGGGTGCCTCAATCACGGGGGCGGCGTCGGCGATGGTCTTCGCCCGCTTCAGGCGCCACGCCACGGCAGCAGCGATCGCAGCCGCAGTCAGGATAATGCCGTGCGGCATTCCCGGCACGACACCCAGCAGCGCAAGGATCACCGCAACCGGCGTCCACGCCCCCGCCGAGCCGAACTGGCTCGACATCTGTCCGGTGAGATCGAGCGGCGACGACACGCGCGTGACGATGATCGCCGCGGCGATCGAAAGCAGCAGCGCCGGGATCTGCGCCACAAGGCCGTCGCCGATCGCGAGCAGCACGTAGTTCGAGCCCGCCTGCGCCAGCGTAAGATCATGCTGCACGGTGCCGAGGATGAGGCCGCCGATGATGTTGACGAAGAGGATGAGGATACCGGCGACCGCGTCGCCCTTCACGAACTTGGAGGCGCCGTCCATGGAGCCGTAGAAATCCGCCTCGGTCGCCACTTCCTGGCGGCGCGCCTTGGCTTCGTCGGGGGTCAGGAGCCCGGCGTTGAGATCAGCGTCGATCGCCATCTGCTTCCCGGGCAAGGCATCGAGCGTGAAGCGCGCGGACACTTCCGAAACGCGGCCCGCGCCCTTGGTGATCACCACGAGGTTGATGATCATCAGGATCGCGAAAACAAAGATGCCGACGATGTAATCGCCGCCGATCAGAAAATTGCCGAACGCCTCGATAACATGCCCGGCAGCGTCGGGGCCTTCATGGCCGTTCACCAGAACGACGCGCGTCGAGGCGACGTTGAGCGCAAGCCGAAGCAGCGTCGCGAATAGCAGCACGGTCGGGAACGACGAGAAATCGAGCGGCTTCTGCGTATTCAGCGCCACCATGAGCACGGCGAGCGAGATCATGATGTTGAAGATGAAGAACGTGTCGAGCATGAACGGCGGGATCGGCACCACCATCAGCACGACAAGCAGCAGGATGCCGATGGGCAGCACGGCGGCGCGGCCTGCGCCGGCCCAGATCGAGCGGTTCATCTGGAGCGTAGCGGCAGTCACGAACGGCTCCGGGCGCTGGTCTTCAAGGCTTCAAACTCCGTGTGAAAGCGCTCAGCCGAGGCTGGCGAGCGTGAGATAGGCAAGCCGGGCGGCTTCCGGTTTCGTGGTCGTAAGCAGGCCGTCGAGCGCGGCGGCGTCCTCACCGGCGAGCGCGAGCGCGAGGCTCATCGGCAGCGGCGGCTCGGCGGGCATGGCTGGCGCGCGCGCGGCGAGCGCCCGATCCGGCGCATCGTTTCCCATCTTGGCGGCGAAGCGTTCGTAAACTTCCGAAAGCGAGCGTGGGGTGCCGTTTGATGCGTAGAACACGGCGCGGTTCGCAGCTGCGGCCGCGGGCATCACCTGGTCGGCACGCTGATCGGGGTTGGCCGCCATGGCACCGAGGAATTTCGAAGCGCCACGCGGCCCGAGGAAATGGCCCATGTAGAGGTCGGTGGCATTGGCGGTCCGCCCCGTGGCGCCTTCGATGACATTCTGATTTTCGCGCGCCGTTTCCGCCGCCATCAGCGCGGAGGCTTCGGGTTCGTTCCGGAGATTCATGATGGCGGGACGAAGGCCTGCATCGGCGATCGTAAGCCGCCCGCGCGCATCGGTCTTGATCGCGCCGGCCGCCCAGCCAAGGCCGTGCTCAGCACCGTGGCGCTTCAGCGCGCCGAGCCAGCTCTGGTCGATGAACTGATAGAGGCCCGTCGCGCTGCTGGTACGCGCCTTCGCATCGGGCCGGAGACCGCTTTCGACCTTCGCCTGATTGTAGAGATAATCGAAATCGACACCGGTACGCCGGCTCGCTTCGGCAATCGCCGTGCGGACGCGGTCAGCGCCTCCAGCGATCGTAGAAAGGGGCGTCGGATTCATGACGGCTTCGTCTCCTTTGCGGGAGACAAAGCAAGGGTCGTGCCAGTGTTAGAAAGTTCGCGCGCTCAGGCGCAGTCGAGGTCCAGCGAGCGATAGCCGCCGTCCATGCGGCCGTTGCGGCCATAGCGAACTTCGGGCGCGTGTCCCGCGGCGCGAGAGAGGACCGCGAGGCGGCGTTCGACGCCCGCAAGCAGCAGGTTCACGCGGAGCGCTGCCTGCTCGCAAAGCTCCGCGCCTTCGCGGATCAGCGCATCGGTTTCGGCATCGCTTTCCACGATCGGCGAAAGCTGAAGCGCCGAAATCGCGGCGAGCTTCGCGGGTGTCGAGGATTCGAGGACGCTGATGTCCCCGCTTTCCAGCGCCGCGATTTCAGCGCGCAGCGTGTCGTTCAGGGTCTTGAGCGTCTGCCGGTAGGCAGGGGCATCCATCATTCGGCCGTCCAGCCGAGATCGAGATCGACCATCTTGCGGGCGATCTGTTCGGGATCGACCTTGTAGGTGCCGTTGGCGATGGCGGCGCGAAGCTCGGCAACGCGCGCGGTATCGATCGGCGCGGCGGCGGCATCGCGCGCCGCGGTGGCAAGCTCGGAAAGCTCGGCGCGCGCAGGCGTCGGCGCGGTTTGGGCCGTGGCGGTCTTCGCAGACCCTGCCGCCTTCGCGGCAGCCGGGTCCAGAAGCACCGACGCTCCGTTCAGCCCTGCCGGGCGGCCAGAAATTCCGTCTACCATCCTATCGCCTCATCATCGCCTGTGCGGCGCAAAAGCCCATTATAAATTCATTCACGACCGTCTTCCGGATTCTTATAGCCCGGAAGCGCAACAATTCCTGGAGAGACCACAATCGCCTGCATCCGGTTGCCGGACGCGACGTTCCGAACCCGCACGCGGCCGCCCACGGGCGCATCCTGTTCGGCGACACCTTCGACCGCGACCTCGATCCCCGTCCCCCCGCTCTTGATCTGCACGGGGTCGCCGCGCTTCACGGCTTTTGCGGCAATCAGCATGTTGGCGCGTACCGCCTCGCCGGGACTCAGCGCGCGAATGACCACCTTGCCGACCACCTGGTCAACCGCGGTAACACCGCCGGGTACATAGGTATCGGGCCGGAAATCGACGTCCCCCGCCGTGATCGTGCCGCCGCGCGGCACCGGGCGAACGACGACGACAGCGCCGCCTCCGCCCTGCACAGCCCCCTGCCCTGTCGGTTTCATGTCGATGGGGACGTAAATCTGCCAGCCGTCCGGCCCGCCGCAGCGGACGAGTACGGTCGTCTGCCCCGTGCCGTACCAGATCAGCTCCGGCCGGATGGCACAGGCGCCAAGCTTCAGGCGGCGATCGACGCGGGGCGCGCGGTTCGGCCCAGCGAAGTCGCCAATCCGCGCTTCAAGGCGATCAAGGTTTTCGAAAATCACGGTTTGGCCCGCGGCCGCGGGCACGCCGACGGCAAACATTGCCGCCAATGCCAACACGCGTCGGGAAACCGTCGTTCTGTTCATCCAGCCTTGCATGACACGTTTCAAAGCAATGTCCATGCCAAGGTGGGACCATCAACGCAGGCGCAAGGCCGTCCGCGTTCCTGAGGGTACGCCATCGCCGAGTACGCGCGCACGCACAGCGGTGCCCGATACCGAGGTCACCTCGGCAAAGGTCCATCCCGGCCCGGCCCCTGCCGCAACGCGCGCGTCGCCGAGCCCAAGGAGATCGCCAACGACGAGGTCGCCGCCCGCGGCCGAGATCAGCAGCTCGTCGCCCGAAGCGCCGTTCACGGCCACTTCAAGCGGGCGGCAGCGCGCGAACGCCCCCGCCTCTTCCACGAGATCGGCAAGTTTGCCGCCAAAATCGGGCGCAACGGCGCGGCGCGAGGGTCGATAGTCGGCGGGAACATATTCCCATGTCCGCGCCGAAAGCGTCCAGTCGCTGTCCCGCGCGATCCGCCCAAGGAGTGTGCCCCGCACGGAATCATAAACCTCCACGCCGAGCACGGCTTCGGCGCGCTTGCCCATGACCAGCCCCGCGCCTTCGACCCGGCGCATACGCATCTCGATGAAGGGCTGCACGAACAGGCCGTAGTCGGGAGCGCCGCCGTGCGCGAGCGCCGTATAGCGCTCCGAAGACCGCCGCGCGGCGGCAAGCGGCAGCGCGGCCGGCGCCCCATAGGCGTCTCGAAACGTACGCTCGGCATCGGCGCGCACCGGCTCCGCGATCGCGGGATCGATCGCAGGGTCGATATCGACCCGGATCGCACCGACACGCATCGCGGGACGTGCTGATACGTCGCATTTACCGGCCCCAAGCGGCGCCAGCGTTGCTGATACAGCAACGCGCAGCAGGCCAGCTTCGCGCCATTCGTCCGTCACCTCGAACGCGGTCACCTTCGCGCGCGCGGTCGCCCAAAGCGTATCGGATCGCACGATGTTGCGGTCGATGATCGTGCGCGCTTCGACATCCATGCCGCCCGCCGCCACCGCCTGCCGAAGCGCATCCCCGATCGCCGCGCGGCGCGCACGGGCCGCATCCGCGCCAAGCGGCGCGGCACCCTCCACGTCAACGCGCACGTCCGCTGCCGCCGGGACGGCCGCAAGAACGGCGGCAACGGCAAGAAGGGCGGCCCCGCGGCGCATCAATCGGCCCCGCCCGCTGGTCGCCGCATCTCAACGACGGTTTCGTAAGTGTCGTCGCCCTTGGGCGTGATCTTGACGATGCGCGCGCCGGACACGGTGCCGCTGACCGTGGCGCGGATCGAATCCGACTGCAGCGACGTGTTCGACGCGGAGGACTGCGACTGCAGCTTCACGCCATAGACCTGTTCGGCAAGGTTACGCAGCGCGGCCAGGTGCGAGGCGCGGATCGCTAGCAGACGGCGCTCCTCGTCTGTTTTCGCGGGCTGCGACGAGATCGGGGCGAAACCGACGCCGGTCAGCACGGCGGGCGCCGCTTCCTGCGCGTGTGCCGGCAGGACGAACAGGGCAAGCACCGCAAACGCGGTCCGGGGCGTCATGAGTCTCATGGTCTGAATAACGACAGCTTCGGGTTAAGATTAAGTGGGCGCGAAAACGCGTCGGGAAACCGACGGAAGGCCGTCAAGGCTCCGACAACGCGCCCTCACCTCAATAATATATCGATTTAAATCATATTGTTATCAATCTGGCACGCCGCTTGCTGGAGCGAGAGCGGACAAAACCATCAGGACGTACCGCAATGGACGTACTCGACAATTATTTCGGTGTGCACGCACAGGCGCTTGAACTTCGTTCGAAGCGCCTCGAACTGCTCGCCTCGAACATCGCCAATGCGGCCACCCCCGGCTACAAGGCGCGCGACATCGATTTCGCCGCGCAGCTGAAGTCGGCACAAAGCGGCAGCGGCGCGCTCACCGTCACCGCCGGCAACCATATCGGCATCGGGGGTCCCGGGTCTGGTCCAGGCGCCGCCGGCGGCGCGCTCTACCGCATTCCGAACCAGGCTTCGCTCGACGGCAACACGGTCGAACTTTCCACCGAGCAGACGCGCTTTGGTGAAAACGCCGTTCAGTACCAGACGACGCTCGCGTTCCTGAACGGCCGCATCAACACGCTCTCGCGTGCGCTGAAAGGCGAATGACGATGGCCGGACTTTCCATCTTCGACATTTCGGGCCGCGCCATGTCGGCGCAGCTCGTGCGGCTCAACACCACGGCAAGCAACCTTGCGAACGCCGGCTCCGTCGCTGGCAGCGAGGCGGAAGCCTACAAGGCACGCAAGCCGATCTTCGAGACCTATTTCGATCAGGCAAGCGGCGGCGCCGTAGCCACGGTGGATGTGGTCGATGTCGTCTCCGCCGGTGGCACACCCGTGAAGCGCTACGATCCCGGCCACCCGATGGCTGACAAGAACGGCTATATCTACGAGGCCGCAGTCGACCAGACGCAGGAAATGGTCGAGCTGCTCGAGGCCTCCCGCCAGTATCAGAACAATGTCGAGGTCATCCAGACCGCGAAGTCGCTGATGCTGAACACCCTGAAACTCGGACAGTGAGGCAGGCATGACCAGCACCAGCAGCAGCCTTGATCTCAACGCGCTCGGCATCAAGAGCTACGATTCCAGCAACACCGTCACGCAGAAGAGCCAGCTCGACCAGAGCGACTTCCTGAAGCTGCTGACGACGCAGCTGAAGAACCAGGATCCGCTCAACCCGGTCGAGAACGAAGCATTCGTCGCGCAGATGGCACAGTTCTCGTCGCTGGCCGGCATCTCGGAGATGAACACCAAGCTTGGCAGCATCCTCGATTCACTGAACAATAATCAGCTTTCCACAGCCACCGGCCTTGTCGGAAAATATGTGCTGACATCAGGCACCAAGGCGGTGCCGGACGGCACCGGCGCCGTTTACGGGGCGATCACGATCCCCGAGGGCGCGACGGACACGACGCTCGCGATCAAGGATTCCACCGGCGCCACGATCCGCACGATCAAACTTGGCGCGGTCGAGGACGGCGTTCACGAATTCGCCTGGGACGGCAAGAACGATGCGGGCGAAACCGTGGAACCGGGACCCGTCACCGTCGAGGCGACGGCAAACGTGGGCGGCAAGCGCGAGGCGCTCGCCACGTCGGTCTACGCGCTCGTCCAATCTGTCAGCACCGCAACCCCGAATTCACCGATGACGCTCGATCTGCTCGGCATCGGCTCCGTCACCTTCGACAAGGTTCAGAAGATCAGCAGCTAGTTCTCACCGTTTCCAGAGGAGATTCTACCCATGGCAATGTACACCTCGCTCACCGGCCTCAACGCCGCGCAGACCGACCTTTCGACGACCTCGAACAACATCGCCAACGTCGGCACCGTCGGCTTCAAGCGCTCGCGCGCCGAATTCGGCGACATCATCTCCAGCTCCGCGCTGCAGAGCGCCGGCCGCGTCGCCGGTTCGGGCACTGCGCTTAAAACGATCAAGCAGCAGTTCACGCAGGGCGCGATTCAGTCGAGCCTCAACGTCATGGACGTCGCGATGATGGGCGAAGGCTTTTTCATGGTGAAGTCGACCTCGGGCACCACCGACATGCAGTTCACGCGCAACGGTGCGTTCAGCGTGAATTCGGAGCGGTTTGTGGTCGACAGCGGCGGCCAGGCCCTTCAGGTCTACCCGGTCAACGATTCCGGCACGGTGATCTCCACAAGCATCAACGACACGCGCGCACTGCGCCTACCGCTGACCTCCGGTCAGCCCCGCGCAACGACGGGTATCAACCTCGCGCTCAATTTGCCGTCGGATGCCGAAGTCATCCCCAACAACCCGATCTATACACCGACCAACCCTTACGCGTTCGATCCCAACAACCCGACGACTTACAACCGGTCGACCTCGACGACGGTATATGACTCGCTGGGCAACCCGATGGCGGCGGAAATCTATTACGTCCGCACCTCGAGCTCGAATTCGTCCTCGACGACGAACGACTGGAACGTCCACGTGATCGTCGACGGCACCGAACTGACGCCGTCGAGCGGCCCGTCGCCGATGCAGATGCAGTTCGACAACTTCGGCCAGCTCATTTCTCCGACGACCGGCGTCGGCTTCGATCCGCTCGCCATTCCGGGCGGCGATCCCCTGCTCGTGTCCCTCGACCACGGCACATCGACGACACAGTATTCGGACCCCTTCTCGATCGTTTCCCTGACGCAGGACGGATATCCCTCGGGCCGCCTTGACAGTGTCACCGTCGACAACAACGGCGTGGTCTTCGCGAGCTTCACCAACGGCCAGACGCAGGCGCTCGGCAAGATCGCGGTGGTGACCTTCGCGAACGCCAACGGCCTGAAGCAGACGGGTGACGCGCACTATACCTCCACCGGGCTTTCCGGTGAGCCGATCCTCGGCGAGGCGGGTTCGAGCGGCGTCGGCACGATCCGTTCGGGCGCACTCGAGATGGCGAATGTCGACATCACCGAGGAACTGGTCAACCTGATCACCGCGCAGCGCAACTTCCAGGCGAACGCGAAGGCGATCGAAACCGATAGCGCGATGACAAGCGCCATCATCAACATCCGCAGCTAAGCGGATTTGAGCTGACCGGAACCGCTGATGGACCGTCTCGTCTATACCGCCCTCTCCGGCCTGCGCAGCGCCATGGCTGCGCAGGACGTGACGGCGCACAACATCGCCAACGCGAGCACGATCGGTTTCAAGCGCGACGTCAGCGCCGCGCAGAGCCGTCATCTCGTCGGTGGGCAGAGCTTCGCCAGCCGCATTCAGGCGGCCGAAGGCACGCTCGAGGCCGACAATGCACCCGGCACGGTCAACCAGACCGGCCGCGCGCTCGACGTGGCGATGCTGGGCGATTCGATGATGGCGGTGCAGGCACCGGACGGCACCGAAGTCTACACCCGGCGGGGCGATCTTCGCATCAGCCCCACGGGTATCCTTGAAACAGGCGACGGCCTTGTCGTCGTCGGACAGGGCGGACCGATCACGGTGCCGCCGGCGAACACGGTCGAGATCGGCGCCGATGGCACGGTGAGCATTCGTCCTCAGGGCGGGCAGCTCAACGAGATGAGCGAAATCGGCCGCATCAAAATGGTGACGCCGCAGCCCGACGAGCTGGAAAAAGGCCTCGACAACCTGATGCGCGCGGCGGGCGGCGGACAGCTCGCGCAGGACGATACGGCCCGGCTCCAGACCGGTGGTCTCGAAGGATCGAACGTCAACATGATGGGATCGATGATCACGATGATCGAACAGGCCCGCGCCTTCGAGGTGCAGGTGCAGCTCGTCACCAGCGTGCGCGACATGGATTTGAGCAGCACGGCGCTGCTCCGCCTTGAATAACGAAGAAGGAGCCAGACGATGAGTTCGGCACTGCATACAGCACGGAGCGGTCTCGATGCGCAGGACATGCGCATGAGGGTCATCTCCAACAACCTCGCCAACGTGAACACCACGGGGTTCAAGCGCGACCGCGCGGAATTCCAGAGCCTGATGTATCAGAACTATCGCCAGGCGGGTGCCAACAGCGAGCAATCCACACAGTACGCGACCGGCCTCAACATCGGCACGGGCGTGCGCATCGTCGGCACCGAGCGGATCAATACGCAGGGCTCGATGCAGTCGACCGATAACCCGACCGACATGGCGATCAACGGCGCCGGCTACTTCCAGGTGCTGAAGCCCGACGGCACGATCACCTACACGCGCGACGGTTCGTTCACGGTGAGCGCGGAAGGCCTGCTCGTCACCAATGACGGCTATCCACTGCAGCCGGATATCACGATCCCCGAAGGCGCGCAGTCGCTGACCATCGGCAAGGACGGCACGGTGAGCATCGTCAACCCGGGCGATGCCGCGCCGAGCCAGATCGGACAGATCCAGGTCGCGAACTTCCTCAATCCGGCCGGTCTCCAGCCGCTCGGCGACAACCTGTTCGCCGAAACCGCGGCAAGCGGCGCGCCGATCGTCGGCACGCCGGGTGTCGATGGGCTCGGCGAGATCAACCAGAACATGCTCGAAACCTCGAACGTCAACATGGTCGAGGAAATGGTCAACATGATCGAGACGCAGCGCGCCTACGAGGTGAACTCGAAGGTGATCTCCACGGTCGACGGGATGATGCAGTATGTCACGCAGAACCTGTAAACTCGCCGCGCTCGCGCTGCTCGCCGCCACTGCGGCGTGTGCAGCGCCCTACGAGCGGCCGATGGCGGAGTTCGCGCCCTCGCACGCGCCTGCACCGACGCCGCCCGTACAGGCAACGGGCGCGATCTACCAGGCCGGACGCTTCGCGAGCCTGGTCGAGGACAATCGCGCGCGGCGCGTCGGCGATGTGCTGACCATCGTGCTCGTCGAAAAGACGCAGGCCGCGAAGTCGGTGTCGAGTGCAAGCTCGCGCAACAGCGACATGTCGCTCACGCTCCCCGATGCGAAGCCCTTCTCGTGGGTGCCGAACGGGCTGCTTTCGGGCGGCAGCGGCCAGACGTTTGCCGGACAGGGTTCCGCCGCGCAGTCGAACCAACTGACCGGCGAGATGACCGTCACCGTGGCGCAGGTCTACACCAACGGCACCATGCTCGTGCGAGGCCAGAAGCTCATCAAGCTCAATCGCGGCGAGGAGTATCTGCAGATCTCCGGCATCGTGCGCCCGCAGGACGTGACGCCGGAGAACCGCGTCGCCTCCACGCGCGTCGCCGACGCCCGCATCGCTTATTCCGGCACCGGCGAACTCGCGCAGCAGACCCGCATGGGCTGGCTGCAGCGCTTCTTCACCGCAATTACACCCTTCTAGGTCCAAAGGACTCGCCATGCGCTTTCGCCGCTTCCTCATCGCTCTCGTCCTCGCCTGCGGATTTGCCGCGCCGGCGGCGGCGGAGCGCGTCAAGGATCTTGGCGATTTCGCCGGCATCCGGTCGAACCAGCTCGTCGGCTACGGCATCGTCGTGGGCCTCAATGGCACCGGCGACGACAATCTCGAATACACGATCCAGAGCATGAGGAGCGCCATCGCGCGCTTCGGCGTCGTCATCCCGCCGGGGGTGAAGGCAAGCCTGAAGAACGCCGCCGCCGTGATGGTGACGGCGGATCTGCCGCCCTTCGCGAAACCCGGTCAAAAGATCGACGTCACCGTTTCGGCGATCGGCAAAGCGAAGTCGCTTCGTGGCGGCAACCTGCTGCTGACACCGCTCGTCGGCGCGGACGGCGAGGTCTATGCGATGTCGCAGGGCAGCCTTGCCGTCGGCGGTCTCGGCGTCGAGGGACAAGACGGATCGAAGGTGACCGTCAACGTCCCCTCCACCGGCCGCATTCCGCAGGGCGCCTCGGTCGAGCGCATGGTCGACACGCCGTTCGCCACCTCGCCGAGCCTCGTGCTCAACCTCCGCGAGGCCGATTTCACCACGACGCAGCGTGTATCCGACGCCATCAACAAAACCCTCGGCCGCGGCACCGCCTCGCCCCTCGACGCAGTTTCCATCGAAGTCACCGCGCCGATGCAGGCGGACCAGCGCATCAGCCTCGTCTCGATCATCGAGAACATCGAGGTGCAGCCCGCCGCACCCGCCGCGCGCGTGGTCATCAACTCGCGTACCGGAACCGTCGTGATCGGCGCGAACGTCCGCGTCTCACCCGCCGCCGTCAGCCACGGCAGCATGGTGGTGAAGGTGACGGAGAATCCGCAGGTCAGCCAGCCCGGCCCCTTCTCGCGCGGACAGACGACGGTGACGCCCGACAGCGGCATCGAGGTCGAGCAGGGCGGCGCACACATGTTCCTGTTCAATCCGGGCGTCGCGCTCGACGACATCGTGAAATCGGTGAACGCGCTCGGCGCAACCCCGTCGGACCTCGTCGCCATCCTCGAAGCCTTGAAGCAGGCGGGTGCGCTCAAGGCGGAGCTGATCGTGATATGACGACGGTCAGCGGCCTTCAGAACGGTGGAACCGCTGCTGTCGACAGCAGCCGCAAAAACACCGATGCGAACCTCGACAAGGCCGCGCAGCAGTTCGAGGCCGTGTTCGTGAACCTTATGCTGAAGCAAGCGCGGCAAGCCGTGCCCGACGGCGGCCTCTTCCAAAGCGAAGGGCTGAAGACCTTCCGCGAAATGCAGGACCGCGAGCTTGCGGGAAGCCTCGCGAAGCACAGCCCGCTCGGCATCGCCGAGGCGCTGAAGACTTTTCTCGCACGCGGCCAGGAAACCGCAGCCCCCGCGACAAACGAAGGCGAAGCGAAATGAGCGACCTCCTCGGCCTCGGCGCATCGGGCGTCCGCGCCTACCAGACCGCGCTCGACATCGTCGGCGAGAACATCGCCAACGCGAACGTGCCCGGCTATGCGCGGCGCACCGCCGTCGTCGCGGAGAACCCCTCCGCCGGCGGCGGTTTTCCGCTGACCCGCCAGACCGCTGCGGGAAGCGGCGTGAACGTCAGCGGCATCGCCCGCGCCTATGACGCCTTCCTTACCAGCGATGCGCGCACTGCCTCGGGCGATTATGCCCGCGCCCAGACGCGGCAATACTGGCTGAGCGAGATCGAATCGTTCCTCAATACAGATTCGCAGGGCCTCTCCGGCAGGCTGACGTCCTTTTACAACACCGCGCAGGACGTCGCTTCCGATCCGACCTCGCTTTCCGCGCGCGATGCCTTCCTGTCGGCCGCCGGCGAGGTCGCCGCGCAGTTCCGCAGCCTCGCACAAGCGTTCGATGCGACGCGCACCGGCATCAAGCAGGATGTCGACCAGACGGTCGATCGCATCAACGATCTCACCACCGCGCTTTCGACGCTGAACGGCACCATCCGCCGCACGGCAGGCGGCACGTCCGCCTCCGCGAGCCTCGAAGACGAGCGCGACCGCCTGCTGAACGAGCTGGCGTCGCTCACCAAGATCGATGTCACCCACCGCGGCGACGGCACGGTCGATGTGCGCCTCGACAATTCGACCGGCCCGATGCTGCTCGATCAGATGGGCGCGAAGCTGCTCGGCGCCACCGAAGCGAACGGCAAGATCCGGCTGACGCTCGATCCGTTCGGCAACAGCGGCACAATTCCGGTGCCCGGCAGCGGCGTGCTCGCCGGCCTTTCCGATGCCTACATCCAGAACAGCAACAGCGCAGCGGCGATCGACACCCTTGCCCAGCAGTTCGTCACCAGCGTCAATGCCGCACATCGGCAGGGCGTCGATCTGAACGGCATCGCCGGCGGCGATCTGTTCGCGGCAAGTTCGCTGGTAGCGACACCATCGCGCACCAACACCGGGCAAGCGACGCTCGACCTGCAGGTGACCGACGAATCGCTCGTCTTCGCCGGGGGCTACGAACTCTGGTATGATGGCGGCACCAGCCAGTGGACGCTCTCACGCACTGACGGCAGCGCATCGATAACCGGCAGCGGCACGCTCGATCTCGATGGCATCCATCTCGAACTGGGCGGCGCGCCAAAGGGGGGCGACTGGTTCCAGATCAAGGGCGTTTCGGGCGCCGCGGGTATGCGCGTTCTCATCGAGGATGGCGCAGAGGTTGCAGCGGCAGCGCCATGGGCAGCCGACATTTCCGCGGCGAACCAGGGCACGGGCACCGTCTCAGTGCGCAGCAATCCGGCCGCAGCCACGATCCCCGCACCGGTACCCACGAGTTTTACCGTCCGCATGGGCGCTGGCAGCACCTATGAAATCATCGACACGGCAGACACCGGCGTTCCGCCCACTGTGCTTGCAAGCGGGGCCTATGTGCCGGGTGCGTGGATTCCCGTGAATGGCTTCGACGTGCAGCTTTCAGGTACCATTGCGGAAGGCGACAGCTTCGTCGTCGCACCGACGGCGGCAGGCATGGCGGATAACGCCAACATGCTGCGCATGGTCGATACAAGGCTCGGCAATCCCGGCTTCGAGGGCCGCTTCGCGCGCGAGGTGACGCGGGTTGCGACGAACCTCAACGATACGAAAGCGCTCGCGTCGGCAACGCTCGCCGTGCGCGACAAGGCGCTGGAAGCGCGCGACGCAGCCTCAGCGGTCAATCTCGACGAGGAAGCCGCCGACCTCATTCGTTTCCAGCAGGCCTATCAGGCCTCTGCGAAGATCATCGCGGCAGCCCGCGAGATCTTCCAGACCATTCTCGACATCCGCTAAGCTTTCCCGAGGAACCGCAACATGCGCGTCGGCACCTTCCAGTCCTTCCAATCGCAGATGAGCCGCATGGGCTCGCTGCAATCGACACTCGCGCAGCTCGAGGCGCAGATCGCCTCGGGCAAGCGCATCCTCGATCCGTCGGACGATCCCCTGGGGTCGAGCCGCGTCGCGGACTTGCAGCGCAGCATCGACAACAACCAGCAATTCATCCGCAACATGGATGCGATCACCACGCAGCTTTCGTTTGCAGACAGCGCCGTGGACGCCATGTCGAACCAGATGGTGCGCGCGAAGGAACTCGCCGTGCAGGCCGCGAACGGCACGCTGACCGACGCGGATCGGAAGGTCATCAGCACCGAGCTCGGGCAGATCATCGACCAGATGCTGTCGCTTTCAAACAGCCGTGACGCGGCCGGCAATTATCTGTTTTCAGGCGCATCCGTCGGCACGGCGCCCTTCGCGCGCGACGCGACCGGAGCTATCGGGTGGCAGGGTAGCGGCGAGGCACCGAAGGTGCCGATCAGCGCTGACGTTGCGGTATCGACGGGCGCGAACGGCCTGTCGATGCTCTCGATCGAAACGAGCGGCGGACGCCAGACGATCCTCGCCTCGCTCTCCGAATTCAAGGCGCTTCTCGACGACCCCAGCGCCGATGCCGCCACCTTCACCGCCGGCATGGAGAAGGCGCTGCGCGATACGACGGCAGGCATCGATCGTCTCGCCGATCAGCGCGCGACCTTTGGTTCGCGCATGGCGCAGGTGGAAACGGAAACCGGCCGTTTGAAGACGCTGGAGACCACGATGACGACTGCGAAGAGCAATCTCGAAAGCCTCGATGTCGCTGCCGCCATCGTCCAGCTGAAAAGCGCGATGACGCTCCTCGACGCCTCGCAGCAGAGCTTCGCCCAGATCAAGAAACTCTCACTCTTCAGTTACTTGTAACGTGTGCTGCATCGCAACAAATCTGGGCTCGAGGAAGCCTTTCTCAACCTTTGGATGTCTAAAAGACCGTGAACTGAGGTCGTTAAGCAAGATAGGCGGACGGCGTCGCGAGAATCCGGGCGAGGATCCTGCGGTGCCGCCAGGCAATGGAGTTGTGCGTTAGATGTTCGCTGCGATCGGCCTCATTGTCCTTTTCGCGATGGTCTTCGGTGGTTTCGCGATCACCGGCGGCAATCTCGAGCCGGTCATGCACGCAATTCCGCACGAGATGCTCATCATCGGCGGCGCGGCGGCAGGCTCGCTTCTGCTCGGAAACAGCTTCGGCATTCTGAAGCAGGTCGGTGGCGGCATCGGCAAGATCTTCAAGGGCACGACCTACAACAGGAAAGATTATCTCGATACGATCTTCCTCGCGTCCAAGCTGATGAAGACCATGAAGACCGATGGCCCGGTCGCCATGGAAGCGCACATCGAGGATCCGAAATCGAGCAGCATCTTCGCGGATTATCCGAAGCTGTTGAAAGACCATTTTCTCATCGACTTCATGGCCGATGCGATCCGCCTCGTCGTCGTCTCGTCGGGCACGCTCAACGTGCATGCCGTCGAAGAGATCATGGACAATGCGCTCAAGACACACCACCACACCGCCATGAAGCCGGTGAAGGTGCTGCAATCCACCGGAGACGCCCTGCCCGCACTCGGCATCGTCGCGGCCGTGCTTGGCGTCGTGAAGACCATGGGCTCGATCGACCAGCCCCCCGCCGTTCTGGGCGGCATGATCGGCTCGGCGCTCGTCGGCACCTTCCTCGGCGTGCTGCTCGCCTATGGCATTGTCTCGCCGATGGCGAACCGGCTGGAGCAGATCCTCGAGGAAGACGGCGAAATCTACCACGTCGCCAAGGCGATCATCATCTCCTCGCTGCACGGCAATGCTCCGGCCATGGTCATCGAGGCCGCGCGCACCAGCATCAGCAGCAAGAACCAGCCTGGGTTCGCCGAGGTGTTTGACGGGCTGCGCGGTCGATGAGCGCGGAACCGATCAAACCGCTCGTCGCCGAAGCGGAAGTCCCGCCGCCGATCATCATCAAGAAGATCACCATCGAAGGGCACGGCGGCCACCACGGCGGTGCATGGAAAGTGGCCTATGCCGACTTCGTGACTGCGATGATGGCGTTCTTCCTGTTGCTGTGGATCGTCGGCGCGACCAACGAAGACCAGCGCAAGGGCATCGCCGACTATTTCTCACCCACGCTCGTGCAGCACACCAAAGCGGGCGGTTCCAACGGCGTGATGGGTGGCCGCGCCATGCTGGCGCCCGATGGAAACGCGCCGAACGCCGTGCCGAAGGGAACGCAGCGGCTGATGCCCGTCACCAGCTTTTCGCGCGTGACGCCGCCGACGCCCGAAGAACGCGCAGCGGCTGACCAGTTGCAGCGCGAAGACGTGAAACGCTTCGAAGCGGCGGCCGAAGCGCTCGAAAAGCGCATGGCAAGCGACAAGAATCTGGCGCAGCTGCGTGACCAGCTCCGGCTGTCGGTGACACAGGAGGGCCTCCGCATCGATATCCTCGACGAGGCCGACTTCGCGATGTTCTCGCTCGGCACCAACCGGCTTTCGCCGCAGGCGGCCGATCTCGTGCGCGCCGTCGCCACGGCTGTGCAGACGATGCCGAACCCGATCGCCATGCGCGGTCACACCGACAGCCTGCCCTACGCCGGCGGCTCGCTCGGTGGTCCTTCGGGCGGCATGAACAACTGGGTGCTCTCCGCACAGCGCGCCGAAGCGACGCGTGCCGCACTCGCGGCCTCGGGCGTCGATCCGACGCGCTTCTCACGCCTTGAAGGCGTCGCCGACCGCGAGCCCTTCAACAAGGCGAACCCCTACGATCCGCGCAACCGGCGCATCAGCATCACGCTGCTCTATCGCACGCCGACGGGCCCAGGAACCGTTGCCCAGCCTTCCGCCGAGTAGGACGGCCGAAAGCCTTGCGTCCGCGCGCAAACCGGGCTAGCAGCACCGCGTCATCTGGGGAGTAGCCAGCCGCCGACAAGGCGGGCCTTCGCGTCAACATACTTGGTCGAGAGGCCATGGTGCGAGGGGAACGGGACCACCGTTCGGGCGAGACCAATGACGTCGCTTCCCTGTCCGGTCGGGCGGGGGAGGCGATGTCGTTGGTCGCGTACTGCCCGACCCGGAGATAAACCTTGGAAGCCCTGTTCGTTTCGACCGTCGTCGTCGCGCTCGCCGAGATCGGCGACAAGACCCAGCTGCTCGCTATCGTCCTCGCCGCCCGCTTCAAGCGCCCGATGCCGATCATCGCGGGCATCTTCGCCGCCACGATCGCCAACCATTTCCTTGCCGCGCTTGTCGGCAGCCAGGTTGCCTCGATCCTTGAAGGCACATGGTTCCGCTATGCCGTCGGCGCCTCGTTCATCGCCATGGCGCTCTGGACGCTGATCCCCGACAAGCTCGATGACGTGGAAGACAAGCCTGCGCGCTTCGGCGCGTTCCTCACCACGCTCATCGCCTTCTTCCTCGTCGAGATGGGCGACAAGACGCAGATCGCCACGGTCGCGCTCGGTGCGCGTTTCGAGAACGTGATCCTGGTGACGATGGGCACCACGCTCGGCATGATGATCGCGAACGTACCCGCGGTGTTCCTGGGCAATGCACTCATCCGCCGCGTGCCGATGCGCGCCGTTCACATCACCGCAGCGCTGCTTTTCCTCGTGATCGGCCTGTGGGTGGTGGCGCAGACAGCCGGCTGGGTGTGAGGCCCCGCATCCGCACAGAAGCACTGGACAATCCGGGCGCCAACGCGCATCGCTTCGCCTCATGACCGGTACGCCCAAGGTGCGCCCGACGCGCCGTCTCACCCGAGAGGACTGGATCGCAAGCGCGCGCAAGACGCTTGTTGAACGCGGAGTCGACGATGTGAAGGTCGATCGGCTGGCGAAGCAGATGCGCGTAACGCGCGGCAGCTTCTACTGGCATTTCAAGCACCGCCGCGACCTTATGGAAGCCCTGCTGACCGACTGGGAAGCCCGCAACTATTTCGAGATCGCGCAGATCCGCGCACGCTGGGCGAAGACCGCGCCCGATCTCACCGAGGTCGTGGCGAGCTGGCTTGAAGCGGACCCTGCCTTCCCCTCCTTCGACGTCGCCGTGCGCGCATGGGCGCGGAAGAGCACCGACGTGGCCGAAGCGGTGGAGCGTGCCGATACGGCGTGGATCGCGCTGCTTCAGGAGCTGTTCGAGAAGAGCGGCTACGATAGCGATGAAAGCCTCGTCCGCGCGCGGATCACGCACTTCCACCAGATCGGCTATTACGCGCTCGGCTTTCGCGAACCGCAAGCCGAGCGACTTCGCCTGGTGCCGCTCTACTACCGCGTGCTGACCGGGCGCGAAGCGACGGCGAATCTGCTGAAGAAACTAGACGAACTTGTCCGCGAGGCGCCCGCCGCCAAACGGGGTGGCCGCAAGGCCGCAGGCTAACCCAACCCCAGTGCAGCGCTGTATCGTGGTTCCGAGAGCATGAGCTTTCGGAGGCGCCGTTCATTTGCTTTCCTGAAATTTCGGAGGATTGATTCCAAACACAACTGTATGTAAATCTCTTACCCATGATCGGAAACAAACGGGGAGCAACGGGCAGGTGACACGATATTCGGCGTGGTCGCTGCTGCGCGCAGGACTCTCCGGCCAGCGGACGTGGACGCCCGCCTGGCGCGACGCGAAACCCAAGAAACGCTACCAGGCCGTCATCATCGGCGGCGGCGGCCATGGCCTCGCGACGGCGTATTATCTCGCCAGCAAACACGGCCTGCGCGACATCGCCGTGCTGGAGCGCGGCTGGATCGGCGGCGGCAACACGGGCCGCAACACCACCGTGATCCGCTCCAACTATTTCTTCCCGGAAAGCACGCGCTTTTACGATTTCTCGCTGTCGCTCTACGAAGGCCTGTCGCGCGAACTCAATTACAACGTCATGTTCTCGCGGCGCGGCATGTGGAGCTTCGCGCACGACCGGCACGGCATCGAGATGCTGCGCCGCTCGGTGAATGCGATGCGGCTGAACGGCGCCGACGCCGAGTATCACGAAGGCGAAGAGGTGTTTCGGCGCATCCCGGGCCTCAGCCGCTCCGGCCGCTTCCCGATCCTCGCCGGTTTGCTGCAGCCGCGCGGCGGCACGGCGCGCCATGATGCCGTCGCATGGGGCTATGCCCGCGCAGCCGATGCGCTTGGCGTCGATATCATCCAGAACTGCGATGTCACCGGCTTCGACATTCGCGAGGGCCGCATCAGGGGCGTCGAGACGTCGCTCGGCGATATCGTCGTGGATCGCGTCGGCCTTGCGGTCGCCGGACACAGCAGCGTGATGGCAGCACGCGCGGGCTTCCGCCTGCCGATCGTGTCCTATGCGCTGCAGGCGTTCGTGTCGGAGCCCATGAAACCGGTGCTCGATACCGTCGTGCTCGCCCCCTCCACCGGCACCTACCTCAGCCAGTCCGACAAGGGCGAGATCGTGGTGGGAAGCGCGCTCGATCTGTTCCCGTCCTATGCCCAGCGCGGCAGCCTGCCCGTGCTCGAACAGACGGCGGCGGGTCTCATAGACCTGTTCCCGCACTTCTCGCGTGTCCGGCTGCTCCGGCAGTGGGCAGGGATCGTCGATGTCGTTCAGGATTCGACACCCATCCTCGGTGAAAGCCCCGTGAAGGGCCTGTACCTCAATTGCGGATGGGGCACCGGCGGCTTCAAGGCGATTCCCGGCGGGGGCTTCTGTTTTGCCCACAATATCGCCACCGGCGAGGCGCACCCGCTTGTCGCCGCCTTCTCACTCGACCGTTTCCGGACCGGCGCGCTGATCGATGAAGCCGCTGCCTCCGGCATTGCGCATTGAGGCTTCCATGCTGCTGATCGATTGTCCCTGGTGTGGCGCGCGCGCCGAAAACGAATTCCGCTGCGGCGGCGAAAGCCCGATCGTTCGCCCCGCCGAACCGGCAGCGACCGACGATACGGCGTGGGCGGACTACATGTTTTTCCGCGACAACGTGAAAGGCATCGGCTTCGAACGCTGGCACCACCGCTACGGCTGCGGCCTCTGGTTCAACATCGCGCGCGATACGGTCTCGCACCGCATCCTCGCCGTTTACGGCATGACCGATCCGCGCCCCGCGCTGGAGAACGAGGCATGAGCGGCTATCGGCTCGGCCACGGCGGCGACATAGACCGCACACGGCCCATCACCTTCCAATGGGAAGGCAGACGCTATTCAGGCTTCGCAGGCGATACGCTCGCCTCCGCGCTGCTCGCGAGCGGCGTGCGCATGATGGGACGCAGTTTCAAATACCACCGCCCGCGCGGTCTCATCGCGGCAGGACTCGACGAGCCGAATGCCATCGTCCAGCTCGAACAGGGCGCGCAGACGATCCCGAACCTCAAGGCGCCCTATATAGACCTTTACGATGGGCTGAGCGCCAACCCGGTGAATGCGTGGCCCAGCCTCGGCTTCGATCTGCTCGCGGTGAACGGCCTCGTGAAGCGCTTCATCCCGGCGGCATTCTACTACAAGACCTTCATGTGGCCGGACTGGCTGCTGTTCGAGCCCTCGATTCGCAAGGCGGCGGGCCTCGGCACGTCGCCGACGCTCCCCGATCCGGATGTTTACACACAGACCTCGGCGCATACCGATGTTCTTGTCGTGGGCGGCGGCATCGCCGGGCTTTCGGCAGCGCTGCAGGCGGCGCAGACCGGAAAATCCGTGATGCTGGTGACGGGCGGCGCGCATTGGGGCGGCAGGCTTGCCGGAACCAGCGACACGATCGAAGGCAAGCCCGCGCGCGTCTGGATCGAAGATACGCTGCAAACGCTCGCCACGATGGCCAACGTCACGCTGATGGCACGGACGCTTGCCACGGGACACTACGACCACGGCATGGTCGCGCTGTGCGAACGCCTGACCGACCACCTGCCGCTGGAGCAACGCAGCGGCCCGCGCCAGCGGCTGTGGCGGGTTCGCGCCGATGAACTGATCCTTGCAACCGGCGCGATCGAACGCCCGCTCGTCTTCCGGGGCAACGACCGCCCCGGCGTGATGCTCGCAGGCGCGGCGCGCGCCTATCTGCATCGCTACGGCGTCATCGCCGGGCGGCGGATTGTGGTTGCAACCAACAACGACAGCGCATGGCAGGCGGCTTTCGATCTGGCCGACGCGGGCGCGCATCTGGTTGCCATCGTCGATGCACGCAACGCGCCGCCCACTGTGCTGATCGAACGCGCGCAGTGCCTCGGCATCCCGGTCCATAGCGGCACGGCCCCGGCCGCCGCGCTCGGCGGACGGGCGCTGCGCGGCGTGCGGATCGGCCGCGTATCAGAGGGCGGACATATCGGGGGCGCCACGCAGACGCTTCGCTGCGACACGCTGCTCGTTTCGGGCGGCTGGAATCCCGCCGTGCACCTGCATTCGCACGGCGCGGGCCGATTGGCGCTCGATGCCAACCTTCACAGCTTCACGCCCATCGCCGCGGCGGGACATCGAAGCGTCGGCGGCGCAGCGGGCGATTTCGCACCCCCCTCCCCGATCCCAGCGCTGTGGTCGATCTCCGAAAGCGGCGCGCCCGATCCCGAGGCGTGGGTCGATTTCCAGAACGACGTGACCGCCGGAGACGTGGCGCTCGCCGCGCGCGAGAACTTCCGCTCTGTAGAGCATCTAAAGCGCTACACGACGCTCGGCATGGCCTCCGATCAGGGCAAGACCTCGAACGTAAACGGCATCGGCATCCTCAGCACGGTGCTGGACAAGCCGATGCAGGCGATCGGCACCACGAAGTTCCGGCCGCCCTACGATCCGACACCGTTCGGCGTGTTCGCTGGGCACCGTGTCGGCGAAGGCCTGCGCCCGCGCCGCCGGCTCGCGCTCCACGACTGGCACACCGAACACGGCGCGGCGCTGGACGAATACGGCGGATGGATGCGTCCCGCCGCCTACCCGCGCTCCGGCGAGAGCGAGGACGCCGCCGTCCGCCGCGAGGTTCTGGCCGTGCGTAGCAGCGTCGGCCTGTTCGAAGCCTCCCCGCTCGGCAAGATCGAGGTGAAAGGCCCCGACGCCGCCGCGTTCCTCGATCGTATGTACGTGAACACGATCAGCACGCTGAAACCCGGCCGTTGCCGATACGCGATCATGCTGACCGAGAACGGCACGGTGTTCGACGACGGCGTCGTCACGCGGTTGGCGGACGACCACTTTCTCGTCGGCACAACGAGCGGCCACGCAGCGGCCGTGGCGGAAGCCTTCCGCGAATGGCTGCAATGCGAATGGATCACGATGCAGGTGCTCGTCGAGGACGTCACGACCTGCTGGGCGGTCGCGAACATCGCCGGGCCGAAAGCGCGCGACGTGCTCTCCGCGCTTGAACCGGACATGGATATCTCCAGCACGGCCTTCCCCCACATGAGAGCGCGCACGGGGCATGTCTGCGGGCTCCCCGCACGCATCGCCCGCGTCAGCTTCACGGGCGAACTCTCCTACGAGATCGCCGTGCCGTGGCGCGATGCCGGGCGGCTCTGGACAGCGCTGGTCGAAGCCGGCGCCCCCCACGGCATGACCCTGTTCGGCGTCGAAGCGCTGATGACAATGCGCATCGAGAAGGGCTTCCTGCACGTCGGCTCCGATACCGATGGGACCACACTCCCGCAGGACATCGGTTATGGCGGCATCATGCAAAAGAAGACGCAGGATTTCGTCGGCCGCCGATCGGCACTCCGCCCTGACGGGATGAGGGGCGACCGGCGCAGTCTCGTGGGTCTTGAGATCACGGACAGCAAGAACGTTCCGCTCGCCACCGGCGCGCACGTACTTCCGGCGACGGCTACCGGCGAGCAGCCAAGCCAGGGCTGGGTCACGTCGAGCACATGGTCGCCGACACTCAATGCGCCGCTTGCGTTCGCCCTGATCGAACGCGGGCAGGAGCGGATGGGCGAAACCGTGCGCGTCTGGGACCTCGGCGCGTGGCGCGAGGCGCGCATCACCGGCCTCTGCCGCTATGACCCCGAAGGAGCCCGGCTCGATGCCTGAACCCCTCATGCCGGATTGGTGCCGCATCGATGCGGACCTCGCCGTCGCCAAGATCCAGATCACCGGCGTGGAAGGCGCCCCGCAGCAGCTCGCCTCGGCGCTCGGTCTCGGCGCACCCGCGCCGAACCGCTTCACCAGCAACGGCGATATCGCGCTTTCCGCGGTCGCGCCAGGCGAATGGCTGCTCACAGGCACGTCGGACGGCGTTGCCGCCGCGCTGACCCGCGCGGAGGCTGCGTTTCCCAACGAAACCGTCCTCGCGATTGACCTGACGCACGGGCGCCTCTCGCTGCGCCTGGAAGGGCCTGCGGGCCGCGACTGGCTAGCGGCCTTCACGCCCCTTGACCTTCGCCCCGAGCACCTCCCGACCGGCGCGGCCGTCCGCACCCGCTTCGGCGACATCGGCATGTTCATCGCACGCACGGGCGATCACCCTGCGTTCCTGCTCATCGCTGATCAGAGCTACGCCGGATACATCCTGCACCTCATCGGAAATCCTTCATGACCGAACCCAACCGAACCCGCTGCGTCCTGCGCTTCCGCAGTCCCGATCGCCCCGGCATCCTCGCGGGATTGGCCCCGCTTCTCACCAACAATGGCTGGGACATCCGCGAAGCCGCCATCTACGGCGACCCGGACACCGCCACCTTCTTCGCGCGCATGGAGCTGGCGAGCGACCGCGCCCGCACCGCAGACCTCGCGCAGCACATCGCCCCCGCCGTCGCAGCGCTCGGGCTCGATTGGGAAGTCCACGACATCGCCCAGCCGATGCCCGTCCTCATCGCCGTCTCGAAGTTCAACCACTGCCTCGTCGATCTCCTGCACAAGGTCGAGATCGGCGCCCTGCCCATACGCATCGTCTGTGTCGTCTCGAATCACGAGCAGGAGCGCAAACGTGTCGAGTGGCACGGCATCCCTTACCACCACCTCCCCGTCGACCGCTCGGACAAGGCCGCACAGGAACGGCGCTTCCTTGAGATCATCGAAGAGAGCGGCGCCGAACTCACGGTGCTCGCGCGCTACATGCAAATCCTCTCGGACGACTTCGCAAGCAGGCTGGATGGCCGCTGCATCAACATCCACCACAGCTTCCTGCCGAGCTTCAAGGGCGCCAAGCCCTATCACCAGGCGAAGGCACGCGGCGTGAAGCTGATCGGCGCCACGGCGCACTACGTGACCGCCGACCTCGACGAAGGCCCCATCATCGAGCAGGACGTGCGCCGCGTGAGCCACGCCACAACCGCCGAGGAAATGGTCGCCATCGGCCGCGAGGTCGAAGCCTCCGTCCTCGCCCGGGCCATCCGTTGGCACGCAGAACGCCGTATTCTCGGCAATGGAAACCAGACAGTGGTGCTGAACTGACAATACCGACGATTGCAGGCTTGGCAAAACACCGGCACCTCGCCTATATGCCCGCTTTCGTCGATCAGGCGCCTGCCCCAAGCAAGGCGTCACCAGGTGCGGAGAGGTGCCAGAGTGGTCGATTGGGACGGTCTCGAAAACCGTTGTGCGGGCAACCGTACCGTGGGTTCGAATCCCACCCTCTCCGCCACTAAGCCTCTTCTAGAGCGCTCTGAAAGTCCCGGAATTCCTTGCTTTTCTGCCGATTTTTGGTTAGTCTTCTCTCTCACTTGATCCCTTTGGATGCCCCCAAATCCCATGCTGTACGGGACGTTTCTGGGGGCACCGATTTGAGAGATGGGGGCACTCGTGCTGACGGATCTCCAGGTGAGGA
>TARA_R110000850_G_scaffold189247_17_pt1 | contig 44867 bp, 38 predicted proteins | sample TARA_R110000850 | Tara Oceans TARA_R110000850 (sample SAMEA4397586) | marine metagenome | biome: Polar Biome; feature: [SRF] surface water layer (ENVO:00010504); material: water (ENVO:00002006), including particulate matter (ENVO:01000060) such as... | depth 5 m
GCGACGGCTGGATCTGGTTCGATGGCGATCTGCGCCCCTGGCGCGAATGCCAGGTCCACGTCATGACTTACACCCTGCATTATGGCGTGGGCTGTTTCGAAGGCGTGCGCGCATATCGCACCGCTGATGGCTCGGCCTTGTTTCGTCTTCAGGACCACACCCGGCGCCTGTTCAATTCGGCAAAGATTCTCGGCATGGAAATGCCGTTTTCGCAGGATCAGATCAATCAGGCGCACCTGGATGTGCTGCGAAAGAACGGTTTGAAGGAGGCCTATCTGCGCCCCATGGTGTTCTACAGCTCTGAGGGCATGGGGCTGCGCGCGAGCGGCTTGAAAACCCACGTCATCATCGCCGCCTGGACATGGGATGCTTATCTGGGCGCAGAGAACATGGAGCGCGGCATTCGCGCCAAGACCTCCAGCTTCAGCCGCAACTACGTCAACTCGTCGATGGCGCGTGCCAAGGCGAATGGCAATTACATCAATTCGATGATGGCGCTCAATGAAGTCATGCGCGACGGCTACGACGAGGCCATTACCCTGGATACCAGCGGGCACGTGGCAGAAGGCAGCGTTGAGAATGTGTTTCTGGTCCAGGACGGCGCCCTGCACACCCCCGATCTCAATGCCTGTCTCGACGGCATTACCCGACGAACCGTGATGAGCCTGGCGCAAGCGCGCAATATCAAAGTGACAGAGCGCCGCATCACGCGCGACGAGCTTTACTGCTGTGACGAAGTATTCTTTACCGGCACCGCTGCGGAAGTAACGCCAGTGCGCGAGGTGGATAATCGCGTCGTCGGCGATGGTCTGCGTGGCCCTGTCACGACGCAGCTGCAGGCAGATTATCTTGCCGCGGTCAAAGGTCAGAGCCCGCAGCATTCGCACTGGCTGACCCGCGTCTGAGGGGCGGCATCAGGCGCTGCCGGGTAGAATCTGCAGAAGCGCGCCGCAAAGCGGCTGCATTCCGGCGCAGGACGCATCCACAAGAGCAGACCCGAACGCAGAGCCTATCGTGATCGCCATCCCCGATTTTTCTCAGGCGCGCCTGCTGGTCGCAGGCGATGTGATGCTGGATCGCTACTGGACCGGCGCCACGAACCGGATCTCACCCGAAGCGCCGGTTCCCGTCGTGCGCGTGGGCATGGACGAAGGCCGCCCCGGCGGCGCTGCCAACGTGGCCCTCAATCTTGCCGCTCTGGGCGCGCACGCAGAGCTGCTCGGCGTGGTTGGCCGTGATCAGGCCGCGCAACAACTCACGCAAGGTCTGGACGCGGCTGGCGTGCAGTCGCACTGGATCGAAAGTCCGGATCTGCCAACCATTACCAAGCTGCGCGTCATGTCGCGCAACCAGCAGGTCATTCGACTGGATTTCGAGGAATCGTATGCACGCGATGGGGCGTTTGATCGAGCCGCACTGATTCAACGCTTCACCGAATGTCTGGCCGCAGCGCAGGTCGCAATTCTGTCGGACTATGCCAAGGGCAGTCTGCGTGATCTGCCTGCCCTGATTGCACAGGCGCGCGCACTCAACAAGCCGGTGCTGATTGACCCCAAGGAACGCGATTACAGCCGCTATCGCGGTGCCACGCTGCTGACGCCGAATGTTCCTGAACTGGAAGCCGTCGTTGGCACCTGTGCTGACGAAGCCACTTTGGTGCGCAAGGGCGAGGCCCTATGTCGTGAACTGGACCTGCAGGCCCTGCTGGTCACACGCAGCGAAAAAGGCATGAGCCTTCTGCGGCCGGGAATAGCGGCCGTCCACCTGCCCACCCAGGCGCGGGAGGTCTTTGATGTGACCGGCGCGGGTGACACCGTAATCGCAACGCTGGCGGCCGGTCTTGCCGCCAACATGGACATGGCCGATGCCACGCGCATGGCCAATGCCGCAGCTGGACTCGTCGTTGGCAAGCTGGGCACCGCCAGCACGACCCGCAGCGAGATCGAGCAGGCCTTTCAGCAACCCTCGGCGGGCGACGAGCGCTTGCTGGATGAATCCCGTTTGCTCGAAAAAGTGACGAGTGCCCGTGCACAGGGCAAGCGCGTGGTCATGACCAACGGGGTCTTTGATCTGCTGCATGTGGGTCATGTGCGCTACCTCGAAGCCGCCCGCCAGCTCGGTGACCTGTTGATTGTTGCGGTCAATGAAGATGATTCCGTGCGCCAGTTGAACAAAGGCCCCGACCGCCCGGTGAATCCCTGCGCGGATCGCATGCGCGTACTGGCGGGGCTGCGTTGTGTGGACTATCTGGTGTCCTTCGCCGAGCAGACACCCGCCAGGCTGATTGAAAATGTGCTGCCTGACCTGCTGGTCAAGGGCGGCGACTACAAGCCAGAAGACATCGCGGGATATGAGGCTGTGAAGGCCCACGGCGGGGATGTCATCGTGCTGGACTTTCACGATGGCTACTCCACGACCTCGATGCTAGCGCGCTCGGCGGCCAAGCAGTAGTAGCGCTGCGCAGCCAGACGGGCCCATGCCGGTGGGGCGATCCTCCTATGGGGCATTTGCAGCTGCGGCGCTAACCTAGGTACCACGAACTGGAGAGAGAGTGTCATGGACGCTAGCGCCGACACGCAGCAGTGGGACAGCCTGATTCACGATGCACTGGTTTTTGACGGCCACGGCGGATCTCCGCAAAAAATGGATGTCGCGGTCAGTCAGGGTCGAATCACCGCCATCGGCCCGGATTTGCCGAAAGATCAGGCACGCTCATTGATCAACGGTCATGGGCAATGGCTCATGCCGGGGCTGCTCGACATCCACACGCACTTCGATCTTGAAGTGGAGATAGAGCCGCAATTGCCGGAGGCGCTGCGCCACGGCACAACCACCGTGCTCGTGGCGAATTGCTCGCTGGGTCTGGCTTACGGCAATCAGCGGCGCGATGACACTGACCCCATCGTCGACTGCTTTGCACGGGTGGAGAACGTACCCAAGCACGTCTTACGAAAAGTCGCCGACGTGGCCACCTGGAACGATTCCAAGGATTATCTGACGCATCTTTCGCAGCTTCCGCTGGGACCCAATATCGTTCCGATGATTCCGCATTCGATGCTGCGCATCGAGGTCATGGGCCTGCAGGATTCGGTGTCGCGTGAACCCAGTGACAATGAGCTTTCGCAGATGGGTGCGCTGCTCGAAAAAGGCATGCAGGAAGGCTACGTCGGATTCTCAACCGATGCCCTGCCCTTCCATTATCTGGCTAACCAGCCCAACACGACCAAACAGATTCCCACCCAGTTCGCGCCATTTTCAGAACTCAAGTTTCTGACCAACATCGTGCGCAAATGGGATCGCCTGTGGCAGGCAACACCGCCCAAGGACAGCCCCAAGGATGTAGTTCGTACTTTTGGCCTGACTTCCGGCCGCCTGCACGGGAAGCCTTTGCGACTGGCGGCAGTAGCGGCCCTGGACGTACACACCAACCGTGGCCTGATTCGGCTGGTTTTGACCCTGACGCGCCTGCTCAATTCCAGACTTTTCAACGGCCGTTTCAGGGTTCAGGCACTGGCAGCGCCCTTCAAGACCTGGAGTGATGGTGCGATCACGCCGTTGTCGGAAGAAATTCCCGTACTGAGAAAGCTCAACGAACTTGATCTGGAAGATAGACCCGGCCGCGAAGCACTGATGTCAGACCCGCAATGGACCGCGGAGTTCAGGAAGATGTGGTTCAAGGGCAAGACCGGCTTCAATCTCGCGCGCGTAAAAAGATGGCTGCGCATGGACGACAACGTGCTGTCACGCGACCTGCGCGACATGCACTTTGATGGCTGCCCGGTGAGCCAATGGAACGGACAAAGCTTTCAAGCGGTCTTTGATCGCCTGCTGGCGTGGCAGACGCGCGGCGAAGGCACGCCGCGTGGCCTTGAGGCAGAAACATTTGCTGCGATGCCGCCTGGACTCGACGAGGCTGATTTTGTCCTGCACCTGCTGCGTCGCTTTGATACTGAGTTGCGCTGGTCAACAGTTACGGCCAATCGCAATCCGGCGCTAACCAAGCGCCTCCTGTTTCATCCCCTGCTGCTGCCGGGGTTTAATGACAGCGGCGCGCATCTGACCAATATGGCGTTCTATGACGGCAACCTGCGCACCCTCAAGCTGGCGCAGGAAGACGGACTGGAAAAAGTAGGCCATGCAGTACAGCGCCTGACGCGCGAACCAGCGGAATTTCTCGGCATTGACGCCGGACGCCTTGATCAGGGCGCGCAGGCCGATCTGATTCTAGTGAATCCCGAGAAGTTACAGCAGTGGAATCCAGACCAAACTTACGAGTACATCTGGCGCGACTGTTTTGAGCACAATCAGCTGGTCAATCGCCCGCAAGGCGTGGTGAGCACCGTCATGGTTGCGGGCAAACTGGCCTGGCAGGACGGCGACTTCTGTGACGGTATCGGGCAGCAACACTTTGGCCGGGTTGTACTGGACAAGCAGCACGAGATGCAGACACTGCAGGCGGCCTGAGTCTCAGTCCGTCTTCTGCTTTGACGTCTGACCCAGATACTGTTTCAGCCAATCCAGAATTTCACCGTGCCACTCAATCGTGTTGAGCGGGCCAGCAATCAGATGTGCCTCGTCCGGATAGCGGACAAACCGTGAATCCACACCGCGACGCTGCAGGGCGGTGAAAGCGGCCAGGCCCTGTTCGATTGGCACGCGAAAATCCTGCTGGCCATGCGTAATCAGCATGGGCGTCTTCCAGGCCGCGACCTGCGTTACCGGGTTGTGCTGATCGAAGAGCGCCGGCTCGTCGTGGCCCGGCACGCCAAGTTCAGCATCGACAAACCATTGTTCGTCACTGCTGAAAGCCATCGCACGCAAATCGAAGATTCCGGCGTGATTGACCAGGCATCGAAAGCCGTCAGGCCAGCGGCCGGCAATCCAGTTCACCATGTAGCCGCCATAGCTGCCACCGATGGCGCATGCATTGCCCGCATCCAGCCACGGGAAGGCCTTCATTGCCGCTTTCCAGCCCATTTTCAGGTCTTCCAAAGGCTGACCGCCCCAGTCCCGTGACACGGCATCGGTAAACGCTTGGCCGTAGCCCGTGGAACCCCGGATATTGATCGCCACCACCGCAAAGCCCTGCGCGGTGTAGAGCTGCGGATTCCAGCGTGATCGGAATTGATCGCGAAAAGCGCCCTGCGGACCGCCGTGAATCATGAGTACAACCGGCACTTTGTCGTTATCTGATCGGTTCAGCGGCTCGAACACGAAGCCCTGCACCAGAACATCATCGCTCGCCGCAAATGAAAGCGCGTGTGAGCGCGAAAATTCGATCTGTGCGAACCCGGCGTGGTTGTGAGCACTGAGCAAGCGCGCTTCACCATCACCTGATCGCAGGAACAGTTCCGGCGGCGAGTCGAAACGACTGTGCACGTACACGGTTGATTTTGACGCAGCGGCATAGGCTTCAACACTGCCCGGCACACTGAGTCTCCGGGGCTGTCCGTCGCTGAGCCTGATGGAAAACAAAACGCGTTCACCGGCATCGTCTGCAAGCGCGTGGATAAAACCGGCTTCTGCAGACAACGAAATGTTGACGGGAGAGCGATCCCATTGCGCGGCCACTTCGCGTGTCTTGCCGGTGCTCAAGTCGCGCAACATGATCCTGCGCCGGTCTGACTCCCGACCCGGCCGGCTCGCAGCCAGCCAGATCAGATGCCCACTATCTCTACTCAAGAGCGGATGGCTGTCGGCAGCCGGATTCTCCGTCGTCAGGTTTTCGGGCGTCCCGTCGCCAGTACATGATGTTTTCCAGAGGTCAGAGTCGGTATGCCAGGCCCGGTCAAGACCCGCCCTGCGTGCCGTGAAGACAACCGAGCTTGAATCCGCAGAGAAGGTGAGCTGACGTCCATCCGTCATCGGCTTGTCAGACAAACGACCCTCGATGCCCCGACTGATCCAGGTGGGTGGCCTCAGGCGCCCGTCCCGGCCGATCTCGGCACAGAACAACTGCGCGCGAGCCCCATCCTCCCAGGTGCGCCAATGCCGCACAAAGAGCTGATCGAAAGCCTGGCCGGAGCCGGCTTTCTCATGCGTTCCAGCCAGCGCGCATTGCAGATTGCCACCACAGGCTTCCGGCAGCGCGGTCCAAAAAGCCAGATGACGCCCGTCAGGTGATATCGCAAAGCTGTCCACATCCAGCGATTCAGGCCCAATCCGCCGCAGCGTTCCAGTCTTGCCATCACGACGCCAGAGCTGGTCATGGCCTGCCTTGCGTAACAGAAAGTACAGGGCGTGGTCTGGCGCCCAATGCGGTGCGTGCGTATCAGCTTGTACCTGCAACCAGGGCAAACTTCGCCGATCATCGAGTCGCATCACTTGGACTGACTTTCTGCGCCGATCCGCTGCCAGGTCAGTGCTACTGAGGGTGTAGGCGAGAAAAGCGCCATCGGCAGACACTGCCACGTCGGAAATCGTCCGCATCTGAGCCAGATCATCTGCCTGCAAGGGACGGCTGCGCGCCTCCGTGGCGGCCAGCGTGCCGAGCAGCATCAGCAAAAAGATCCGGATCATGACGTCCTGCGGCAAATGAATTGGGGCATCCTACCTATCACGCCGGTCACGGCAATCAGGTATAATCTGCATCGTTTGAAGCGGCGCTCCGGTTGCGCCCCTGCTTCGTCTATCGAGCGCAGCAAACCCGTTGGTGCCGTCCGGCACCCGCCAATAGTCATCTGCCTGAACCGGGTCCGCGCCTGGCCGCGGTGTGGCGGTTTCAGGAGTATTCATTGAAGAGTTTTTCAGAGCTCGGCCTCGCGCCCGGGCTGTTGCGCGCCCTCGAATCAGAGGGCTATACGCAGCCAACACCGATTCAGGCACAAGCCATTCCTCTGGTGATTGAGGGACGCGACTTGCTGGCCGCTGCGCAGACCGGCACCGGCAAGACCGCCGCATTCACCCTGCCCCTGCTGCACAAGCTCAGCGGCAGCTCACCCCGCCCCTTGGCTCGCGTGCTGGTGCTTGTCCCAACCCGCGAACTGGCGGCGCAGGTCGGTGAGTCGGTCAGAAACTATGGCCGCAACCTGGATGGTTTCCGCACTTCCATCATTTTTGGTGGCGTGGGGCAGAACCCTCAGATTGCCCAATTCCGTCGCGGCGTGGACATCGTGGTCGCCACCCCGGGCCGCCTGCTGGATCATCTTCAGCAGGGCAACATCAATCTGTCCGGCGTTGAGACGCTGGTTCTGGATGAAGCCGATCGCATGCTCGATATGGGCTTCATCCGCGATATCCGCAAGATTCTCAAGGCTCTGCCGCAGAAGCGTCAGAACCTGCTGTTCTCGGCCACATTCAACGGCGAGATCCGTGAACTGGCCAAGAGCCTGCTCAACAATCCCGCCAGCGTCGATGTATCGCCGCGCAACACGCCAACCGAACTGGTTGAACAGCGCGCGCATCCGGTGGATAAATCCCGCAAGAACGCACTGCTTGCGCACCTGATCAACGCAGGCAACTGGCAGCAGGTTCTGGTGTTCACACGAACCAAGCACGGCGCCAATCGCCTCGCTGATCAATTGGTTCGACAGAGTATTTCTGCCACGGCCATCCACGGCAACAAGTCCCAGAATGCACGCACACGCGCTCTGGCAGACTTCAAGTCCGGCAGCGTTCGTGTGCTGGTCGCAACGGATATTGCGGCACGCGGTATCGATATTGACCAACTGCCACACGTCATCAATTACGAACTCCCCAACGTTCCGGAGGATTACGTCCATCGGATTGGTCGTACGGGTCGCGCCGGATGCGAAGGCGAAGCCGTGTCCCTGGTCAGTCCGGACGAGCGCAGTTATCTGAAGGACATTCAGCGATTGCTCAAACGCGAGATTCCGTCCACGGTTGTCAGCGGTTTTGAGCCTGGCTCTCAGCCGAGCAGCGAAGAAGTAGCTGCACGCGCGGCGCTTCCCGCCGACAGACCGCCGGGCAAGCGACCTCCGGCGCATCGTCGCCAGGGCGGCCAGCCGGGCCGCAAACCGTCTAACTCACGGGGCGGCGGCAATCGCCACGGCGCAGCGGGTCGCAAGGCCCGTAGCGGTGGCGGCGGAAACCGCGGGGCATCGGGTGGTGGCGGTCGCTGATCGCCCTCTTGCCGAATCCAATCCCGTCACCATTTATATCGAAATATTTTACGAGTCACTGTTTTTTCAAGGAGACAAGCATGCGAAGAATTTACGCCGGTAACCTTCCCCCAGACACCACTGAAAAGGAGCTGACCGAGCTGTTTTCTGAGCACGGCACAGTCCGCTCAATGAAACTCATGCACGATGTCTTCACCGGCAAGTGCAAAGGCTTTGGTTTCATCGAGATGGAAGGCCACGAAGCACGTGCGGCCATTGCCGGACTCAACGGTCGCGAGCTGCGCGGCAACCTGATTCGCGTCAATGAAGAGCGCAAGGACGACAAGCGCGGCGGCAGAGGCGGCAAGGGTGGCGGGCGTTACGCCAGCGGCCGACGCTAAATTGGCGTAAGGACGAACCGGAGAAGTTCCGCCGCTGTTCGTCAGATTTTTGTAGCGTCTAAGAAGGGCCAGTCCAAATCACGAGCATCGTGAATTGACTGGCCTTTTTTGTGCGCGAAAGCGGACCAGAACACGGGCTTCAGTCGGAGCCGTACAACAGGACGTCCCGCGCGCCTTGGCGGCGTGCAGCAGATAACCCGGAGAAAATTCTTAGGCAGCCTCAGCCGGTACGTCGTGCGCGGCGCAGCCATCCGGCCAGCAGCATCGCCAGCACCAGACCGCCACCCAAAGCACCTCCGCCACCACCACCTCCAGGAGCCGGGGTTGGCGTGGGAGTCGGGGCGGGAGTTGGTGTCGGGGTCGGTGTAGGAGTGCCGCCACCTGCCGTCTGATTGCGGCCTGTCGAATTTCGAAGACCACTTGAACCGGGGTCCAGAAACGCGCTGATACCTGCGCTCCATGCGATCTCTAGACGCCCATAGAAATCAGGCCCCTGCGAGGGTGGATCTAATCCCAGAAGTCCGCCACCGCAGGTAGAAGCACCGCCCGAGAGCACTCCCACGATTTTGCGATTCTGATTCCACAGGCCACTGCCGGAAGAACCCTGTTCAGTCACGCCCGCAGACCAAACAACCCTGAAGGCATCAACGGTGACGCCCTGCAGATTGATTCGCTCTTTGGTAGCGGCAGTGTTGTAGGTACTGATGCTCTTGCGGTCCGCCGCCGGATGATGAATACCGCGGCCGCTTTGCGGCAGGGCGCTGGCGTCGGCATCGAAGCCGGCGAAATAGACGCCATACGACAGCGGTGGCGCAGAATTGAGCTCAACCAATGTATGATCAGACAGCGCCTGCGAAAATCGGTGCGTTGCGCCGGTGACAGCCTGCCCCAGATTGGCATGGTTCGCGCCGCCGCAGAAGGATCTCTGGTAGTTGAAATAGGCAGTCATATTGCCCGCGTTGGCGGAGCGAATTCCGCAATGATTGGCGGTCAGAATGTAAGGCCGATTGTCGTTGGCCGTGCTGTTCACCATCGCGCCGCTGCATCCGGTCGTACCAACCTGCACCAATACAACGGAGCGAACCTGATCCTGCCAACCAGCGTCCGTTTCACAAGCCGCATCGATATTGCACGCGCCGGCCGCTTTTGCCTGCACCTGTCCGGCACTCAGCGGCAAGACGCCGTGGCCCACCGCTGTTGCACGTAGATCAACTTTGTCCTTCTCTGCTGCAGCCACACGCAGTTCGAGCAGCGCCTCCTCGCCAGGAACCATTGGAGACCAGAAGCTGCCGTCGGCGGCACGCTGCGATGAAGTGAGCGGCCCGTGTCGGGTACCAACGTTGATATCGGATATCCAGAAACTGGCGCTGTCCGGCAACTCGAACGTATCCAGTCCGATCATCATCAACGTTGCGCCAGCTGAGTACACGCGCATACGCCAAACCGCCTGCTCCCCTTCGCTGGTCCACACCCCATCGTCCAGATTCAGCGCCATTTCCACCGGAACCGCGAGCTGGATAACGCCGTCGTTGCGCGTCTCAGGCATCGCTGACTGCGCACGTTCTAGGGTCAGACTCGGCACCACGTGCAGGGGAATCTGGTCCAGCGCTCTGGGGCTCAGATTTGTGGCCTGACTGAGGCCGCAATACAGCAGGGCCAGAACAACGGCGCCGACTCTGATCATTTCATCGCTCATCTATCGGGATAGAGCGCAGGATAGACCGCGGGGACATTCTGTTGCTTGCCGGTCATCAGCAGGCTCGGGCCGCCCGACTGATTCGCTCTCCGAGCCGGCGACCAGCAAACTGTCGACTTCGCGCAGATCGCCCTCATCAAGGGTACCGGCAGCAGCCTTGAGTGCGAGGACCGACAGCAAGTAGTCATACCGCGCGCGGGCGTAGTCGCGCTGGGCACTGAACAGTGCGCTCTGCGCATTAAGGACATCAACGGTGGTTCGTGTTCCGACTTCCAGCCCGATTTCACTGGCTTCCAGGGCTGTGGAACTGGACAACACGGCTTGGCGCAGCGCCTTGACCCGCGCCACACCGCTCATGACCGCCAGGAAGGCATCACGTGTCTGACGCTCTACGCCGCGCTCGGCTCCTTCGAGCTGCGCTTCGAGCTGGGCCTTGGTGGCACGCGCCTGATTGACGCGCGAACGCGTCGCAAGACCCGAGAAAATCGGAATCTGAACCTGTATGCCAATCGTCTCGATCTCGCTCTGGCCACTGAAACGACCGCCGGAAGCTTCGAGGTCTTCGTACTGTGCCAACGCGCCGACCGTGGGGAGATGTCCGGCGCGAGCCACACTGACGCCCTTCTCTGCTGACTTCAGCTGGAGACTGGCGGCAATCAGATCCAGATTGTTGGCATTGGCGGTTTCCAGCCAGGGCTCAACCTGCGCCGGTTGCGCTGGCTGCAAGGGGAATTCCTCAATTAAGGGCACCAGACGCGATTCCACCCGACCGGTGATTTCGTACAGCGCCTCGCGGGCATTGGCCAATTGCTGCTGTGCCGTGATTTCCTGCGCCACGCCAAGGTCGTATCGCGCCTGCGCTTCCTGAATCTCGGTAATGGCGGCCAGCCCCACTTCGAATCGCGTTCGTCCTTGCTCTAGCTGGCGCTCGAAGGCCTCTTTCTCCGCAACCGAAAAACGCAGGTTGTCTGAAGCACTCAGTGCGTTGAAATAGGTCTGCGCAGTGCGCAGCAAAAGATCCTGCTCCGCGCGGCGATAACGGGCACGTGCGAGCGCGACTTCGTCATTGGACTGCGCGAGTTGCCGGAACGCAGCCCAGTCAAACAGTACCTGATCCAGCCGTACCGTGATGCCCTTCTGAGTCGATTCGCGATCGACCGGAACATTCGCGCCACCACCAAAGCCTTCAGTGCCATCTTCTTCTTGCTCCTGATATCCGTAGCTGCCATTGATCTGCGGTAGCAATACGGATCGTGCCTGCGGGCGTATCTCGATTTGCGCATCACGCGCGTGGCGGGCGGCCTGCAGCTGCATGTCCTGACTCAGGGCGCGCTCATAGACCTTGAGCAGTTCGTTGGCCTGCGCCGGCGACATCATCAGCGAGGAAAAGCCGATGGCAAACGCGAATTTCAGTCCTAGATTGAACATGGCTCAGTACCGGGCAACTGTTGAATCAATTTCGAGCGACCACGCATCGATGCCGCCCCCCAAGTGGACGACGTTTTCAAACCCCTGTCCGATCAGGAAGCGCCCTGCCTGCTCACTGCGAACACCGTGGTGGCAATAAATTGCGACCGCCTTGTTCGGGTCCAGCTGATCAGCTTTTGCCGGCAATTCATGAAGGGGCAGGAGAATCGAATCAGGCAAGCTCGCAATCTGCGATTCCTCCTGCGTGCGCACATCCAGCACCTGCACCTCGGGTGCCTGAATGAAACTTTGAAACTGACCGGGGGTGAGCGTCTTCATGGCATGCAGGTTCGAGGCGAGAGGAATTAGTGTACTGGCTGGTTCTGTAATTTAGCAGGCCTGCCCCGTTCGGCAGGGCGCTTTTCCTATTTATCGGCACGGGCTTGCGCGGCTTTGAAGGGCACCACATGATGCTGACCACGTCGCAAATCCTCGCTTTCCCCGAAATCACCGCGGCCGCCACAAACGTTTGATGCGGTCTACCGACGCCTTCTTGCCTGCAATGAAAGTCGATTTCTACCTTGCCTCCCGATCCAGCCGCCGTGTCAACTTCTTGCGCGCTGCAGGCTATCAATTTGAATGTCGGCCAGCGGATATTTCTGAAGTTCCAAAGCCAGCTGAGCCCGCCGATGAATTTGTTCAGCGTATGGCTCACGAAAAGGCTGCAGCCGTGCTTGCCCAACTCACGCCTGCATCCGGCGCTCCGGTTCTGGCTGCGGATACTGTTGTCAGCATCGACGGACATATCCTGGGAAAACCCAGCGACCGCGAGGATGCCATCGCCATGCTCCTGCGCCTGTCTGGAAAGTGCCATCAGGTCATGACGGCGGTTTCCATGCAATCGCGGGATGAAAGCAAGGCACTGATGAGCCGCACCGAGGTTTTATTTGGCCCGATCAGTGAGCGCGAAGCCGCAGACTACTGGGCCACCGGAGAACCACAGGACAAGGCCGGCTCCTATGCCATTCAGGGACATGCAGCCAACTGGGTGCGCGAAGTTCACGGCAGTTACACTGGCGTCGTCGGCCTGCCGATGTTTGAAACGATTTCCCTGTTGAAAACATTCGCGATTCACGCGGCTCCCCGAACCAACGCTACTGACACGATCAAAGAAACGCCATGAGCACCGAGATCCTGGTCAACATCGGACAGCAGGAAACCCGCGTCGCACTGGTGGAAGGTGGCGCCGCACAGGAGATCTATATCCAGCGCACCTCGCGCCATGGTCTGGTCGGCAATATCTACAAGGGCGTGGTCCAGCGCGTGCTGCCGGGCATGCAGGCGGCGTTCATCGAGATCGGCCTGGAGCGGACCGCCTTCCTGCACGTGGCAGACATGATGACCTTTCCTGTCAACGGCCACTGCAAGGACGATGAGGAAGCGCGCAGCCACCCGGACGCTTCCAGAGAACTGCCACCTATTCAAACCCTGCTGCATGATGGCCAGGAAGTGTTGGTGCAGGTGCTCAAGGACCCGCTGGGCAGCAAGGGCGCTCGCCTCACCACTCTGCTTTCGGTGCCCTCGCGGTATCTGGTTTTGCTGCCCTATGAGCCGCACTGCGGCGCATCCGCCCGGCTTGAGGACGAAGCCGAACGCACGCGCCTGAAACAGCTGGTCAGCCGCATCGGCGCAGAACTCACGCCCAACTTCGGCATCATCGCGCGCACCGCGGCAGAAGGCATCGATGAAGCGCGACTGGTCGATGACCTGAAGTTTCTCCTGCGTCTGTGGAGTTCCATCAGCGAACGCGCGCAACAAACCCCGCCCCGCAATCTGGTCCACGGCGACCTGCCGCTGTCCATGCGCATCCTGCGCGATCTGATCGGCGACGACGTGGAGCGTGTCCGCATCGACAACGCGGACGAATTTGCCAGCGTGCAGCAATTTGCCCGGGTCTTCGTGCCACAGGCCGAGTCGCGCATCGAGCTCTATTCCGGCAGCGCGCCGATCTTCGATATCTACGGCGTTGAGGACGACATTGACCGAGCCCTGAGTCGACACGTGGACCTCAAATCCGGCGGGCATCTGGTGATTGACCAGACCGAGGCGATGACCACCATCGATGTGAACACCGGCGCCTTCACTGGGCATCGCACGCTCGAAGAAACCATTCTCAAGACAAATCTTGAAGCGGCCCAGTCCATTGCCCGGCAGCTCCGTCTGCGCAATCTCGGCGGCATCATCGTGCTCGACTTCATCGACATGCGAAATGCCGATCATCGGGCACAGGTGATGCGCGCGCTGGAAAAGGAACTCAAGCGCGATCCGGCCCGGACCCATGTCTATGACTTCTCTCCGCTGGGCCTGATCGAGATGACCCGCAAGCGATCACGGGAATCACTGGGCCACATCCTGTGTATGCCCTGCCCGACCTGCGATGGTCGCGGCGCCATCAAGACCGCTGACACACTCTGTCACGACATCGTGCGCGAAGTCAGTCGCGCGGCGCGCCAGTTCGAGGCCGAGCAATTTCTGGTGCTGGCGGCGCCAGATGTAGTGCAGAAACTCACCGACGATGCGTCCATGGGCCTGGCGGAGATGGAAGCGACGCTCAACCGACCTATCCGGCTGCAGGCCGAGCCGGCCTATCACCCGGAAAGCTTCGACGTCGTCCCGCTCTAGCCCAGTCATGGGTCGCTGCGCCGGACCAGCCCTCTTACAGGGGGCCGTGGATCAGACAACCTGGCTGAATTCAGCCCGCGACCTGCAAGGCCAGCATAAACTTGTCGCTGCCATGGACTGCCAACCTGCCCCCAATCTGAGCCTGTGCTCGCACGGAGCATCATGGAGCGTGTAAGACGCCGATGGTGGACCACGACCATTACCCTTGCGGCCATGGTCTTGGTATTGGGCGCGGTGCTTACCGCCAGCTTTCAGCTGGTCATGCAGGTGGCCCCGGAATATCGCCAACGGCTGTCGGATTACGTTTCCGAGTCGGTCGGTCAGCCCATCGACATCGGCGGCGTCAGCCTCGGCTGGAGCGGGCTGGCACCACGACTGGACCTCACTGACATCACGCTGTTTGGAGAAGATCAGCGCACACCGGCGTTGTCCGCCAAGAAACTTCGCGTGGGATTCAGCGCCACCCGACTATTCCACGGCGACGCCACCCCGAAACACATCGAACTTTCGGGTCTGGAGCTTTTTGCGCGCATCGACGAGAACGGAAAACTGAGCCTGCGCGGCATTGACACCTCAGGCATGCCCGCTCGCGCAACACAGGACTGGCTACGCGAACTCAGCCAGTTCGAGACCGTGCGGCTGCGCCAGTGCGACCTCAAGCTGGAAGACGCGCGGCTCTCCAAACCGGTACCGGACTTCATTCTGACCGACGCCGAAATCGAATTCCGCGACGGAAAAGGAAGCGCGCAGGCTGAACTGGACCTGCCTGATTCGATTGGCTCCAGCGTTATATTTTCTGCACAAATCGCCGGCGACTTCCAGAACCCGGACACCTGGAACGGGCGCTGGTCCACGCAATTGAAGAATCTGCGCAGCCTGCCCTGGCTCAATGCCAGCCTCGCCGATAAAGGGGTGGTCTATTTTGGGGGCACCGGGCTGAACCTAGAGGGCACTCTCGAACAGGGCAAGTTCGGAGAGGTCTCGGTGGCGCTGGAAGCCGACCGCATGGAAGGTCACAGCGGCGAACACTTCACCACACTGCGCGACATCCGCTTCGAGGCCAGTCTGGTCCCGCAGACCCGTGGCTGGATACTTGATGTGACCGAGCTGGCGCTCAGCGGCGTCAACGGTCCCTGGCCTGAAAGCCGTGCGCGCGTTCAGCTCTGGCATCAGGATGACGGCACGACTCAGGTTTATGCCCAGACCGACTATTTCCTGCTCGCAGATCTTGCCCCCTGGTTCCCGCTGTTGCCGGGTGAGGCAGCCGCTGACGCTGGCGCGCGTCTGGGCAGTCTCAGCGGCGCCGTCAGCGGCCTGACCCTGGACTGGCGCTCCTCCGCCGAGGGCAGCCATGACAAACCCGAGTTCGAGCTCAATGCAGAGATCGAAGACATGGCTCTGGTGGGTAACGAGAGAACACCGGGGTTTAGCTCGGTCTCCGGGACTTTCACCGCGCATCAGAACGGCGGCAGCATCGCACTGGAAGATTCGCCTTTCACGCTCAGCTATCCACGCATCTTCAGGGCGCCGATGAAGTTTGACGCGGTCAGCGGCGAGCTCACCTGGTCGCAGGATCAGGATGGTTGGGAACTGTCCATGCCCAGCTTTGCGTGGCAACTCGATGGCAGTGCTGGCAAAGGGCGCATGGACCTCAAGATTCCGGCGCAGAAATCCAGCTCACCGCAAATTGATCTGGATGCCAATTTCACCGCGAAAGACGTCAGGCCATTCAAGAAATACATCCCGGTCTTGTGGACGGACAGCCTGCGCAAATGGTTGGAGCAGGCCATCGTGGCGGGTAGAGCCGATGCCGGACATCTGAAAATTTCTGGCGCGCTTACCGACTTTCCTTTCATCAACAAACCGGGCACTTTCGAACTGGATTTCGATGCCACGCAGGGAGAACTGGCATTCGCGCCCGACTGGCCAGCGGTCAAAAAACTCGATGCGCATCTCGCCTTTCGAGGCAACAGCTTGACCATCACTGGCAAGTCCGGCTCGGTCAACGGCAATCGCGTGGAAACGGTTCGCGCGGAAATTGCCGACTTCCATGATGCCCTGCTGGCCATTCACGGCGAGGTCCAGGGCGATGCCGGAAACTTCTACAACTTCCTGCGCAACTCCCCGCTCGCCCCCCGGCTCGCGGCCCTGCTCACCCGCACCCAGGCTTCAGGCAGTGCCATGGTCAAGGTTGACCTCAGCATTCCACTCAAGGAGGTCAGCAACACGCGGGTGAACGGCATCGCGCAGCTACAGGGCAGTCAGCTCAAAGTGAATGGCCTGCCCGAAACCATCGTCGATATTCGCGGCGACCTGCGTTTCGATAATCGCAGTGTCGCCGCCCAGGATCTCAGGGGACGCATGTTCGGCACCCCTGTCAGCGCGAACCTGCAAAAGCAGGACGATGGCCTGCTGTGGCTGCGTGGCAATTTCAACTACGTAGCTGATGGCAGTGCCAAGGGGCCGGGCCGCCTGCTGCCAGGCTTCCTCTATCGCAATCTTTCGGGCAGCAGTCAGTGGCGCGCCGATATCCCCCTGGAAGGCCCCGACAGCGGCACGGTCAACCTGCATAGTGATCTGGCCGGCCTGGCCATCCAACTCCCGGAGCCGATGAACAAGTCGGCGGCAACACCCTGGCCAACCAGCCTGCGGCTACGCAAGGACGGCAATTTCCCGCTGCGACTGACGCTGGAGATCGACAATCGCCTGGGTGTGGACTTAGCCTTTTCTCAGCAAGGCCAGAACGATCTGAAACTCCAGCGTGGCCGGATTCGCACCGGCGGCGGACCAGAACCCCTCGCACTCGACGATGCCATGGTCATCAGCGGTGCGGTCGCCGAACTGGAGCCCCTGCAATGGGTCCGCATCATTCGCGGCGGCCCCAGCAGAAGTGCTTCGACTGCCGTCACGGCCGAGGACGTATACGAGCTTCCGCTGCACGCCGACCTGAGCGTTGGACGTCTGCTGCTGGCCGGACAGTCGATCGACAGCGTGCGCCTGATCCAGTCCCCGGCCGCGGCTGGCTGGGAGACCCGACTGTCGGGAGACGGCGCACAGGGAACACTCGGCTTCCAGACGGATTCAGCTGGCGGAACCCTGACCGGGCGCTTTGAGCGGGCGCGAATCAATCATATTCCCAAGGACTCCGACGACGACAACACCGATATTGAAATGTCGTCCGACGACACCTCGCCCATTGACCCCGGCGCATTGCCAACCCTGAATCTGGATATCGGGCAATTGGAAGTGGGTGAGGCAAAGCTGGGCAGGCTGGAACTGCTGAGCCGGCGCGTTCCCAATGGCCAGAGCATCGAACGCTTCCGCAGTCTCGGCGGTGCGACCAGTCTGGAGGTCAAAGGTCAGTGGCTCAGGAACAGCGGACGTTCCTCTGGCGATGTGCAGTTTTCGGCGGAAAGCAGCGACATTGACGAGCTGCTGGAAGGCCTGGGTTATGCGCCCAGCATCGGTGCCGAACGCAGCCGCATTCGTGGCCAGTTCCAGTGGCTGCCCAGCGACGAGTCGGCCGGCCAGGGGATCCTGTGGTCACGCGGTGCAGGCGATCTCGAGATCGAACTCAAGAACGGCATGTTGCGCACCGTCAAACCTGGCGCGGGTCGTGTGCTGGGCCTGATCAATTTCTGGGCACTGCCGCGCAGGCTGACACTGGATTTCCGTGACGTGGTCTCCGAAGGCCTGGGATTTGACGAGATCACTGGCAACTTCGCCATCGCCGACGGCAAGGCCGAGACCGACAATCTGGATATTGATGCGCCATCCCTGAAGATGAAGGTACGCGGCAACGTGGGGTTGAGCGCGCGCACTTATAACCAGCGCATTACGGTCTATCCGGACGTAAGTTCTGGCGTCACACTCGGCGCTCTTCTGATTGGCGGACCGGCGGCAGCGGCCCTGGCACTGATTGCACAGGAAGTCATGGACCAGCCGCTCGATCAGGTGGGGCAACTCAGCTATCGCCTCACCGGTACCTGGGATGATCCGCAGGTGGTCAAGGAAGACGCCAAGGCGCGAAAGCAGTCATTGACCGACGATCACGCCGAGGCCGAGGCGGTGGCCGCACCCGGGGCATCTGCGGCAGACTCGACGCCATGAATAACACTCCCCGCGTTGCAGCGCTGCAAATGAATTCCGGCACCGACGTCGCTCAGAATCTGGAGACCAGCCGACGCCTGTTGACCGAAGCTGCCGGTCAGGGCGCATGTCTGGCAGCCCTGCCAGAAAACTTCGCCTTCATGGGCGCGCGCGAACGCGACAAGCTGGCGCACGCGGAGAAATTCGGCGGCGGCTCTATCCAGGATTTCCTGTCACAGACCGCCCGGAAGCTGAACATCTGGATCGTGGCCGGCAGCGTCCCCATCGCCGTTGACGAAGATCCTGAACGCGTCTGGGCTGCCTGCCTGGTGTTTGATGGTCAGGGCGACTGCGTCGCGCGCTACGACAAGATTCACCTGTTTGATGTTGAGGTGGATTCTGCAGATGGACCACTGCAGTACCGCGAGTCAAAGAACATTGCCGCCGCACCGTGGCAGGCCGTCACCGTGGACACACCGGCCGGCAAGCTTGGCCTGTCCGTGTGCTACGACGTTCGCTTCCCGGAGTTGTATCGCGCGCTAGCTGCGCAAGGCGCGGAACTGCTGTGCGTCCCAGCCGCTTTCACCGCCAATACCGGGGCGGCGCACTGGGAGGTCCTGCTGCGTGCAAGAGCCATTGAGAACCAGTGCTTCGTCATCGCACCGGGTCAGGTCGGCACACAGCCCGGCGGCAGAAAAACCTGGGGCCACTCGATGCTGGTGGACGCCTGGGGCAAGGTGCTGGCCTGTGAAGCTGAGGGCGAACGTGCGGTCGTCGCCGCACTGGATCGCCACAAACAGCAGGAGCTGCGCCGAACATTTCCTGTCCTGAATCACCGCAAGGCTTGAAGTTCCAGCCAACCGCGCCACTCAGGCGCTAAGGCTTCTGGACATGGTGAGCCAGCCCGAACGCGTCGAGATACTCGTTGGTGGCGGATTCGATCTCATAACGACGCGCGGCTTCTCGACACTGTTCGGCTGAGCGCGGTGCATCCAGGGTTTCACGAATGGCTGATGCCAGAGCAGAAGCATCACCCACCGGAACAAGTTCGCCGTGCCGGCCGCCATCGAGCACTTCGGACGGTCCGCTCGGACAGTCACAAGCCACCACCGGCGTGCCGCTGGCCAGGGCCTCGATGAGCACAAAGCCGAGGCCTTCCCAGCGCGAGGTCATGGCGAAGACCGATGCGTGCGCCATCAAGGCGTAGACGTCGCTTCGATATCCCAGAAAAGCCACATCGTCTGTGACGCCCAGCTCGGCTGCCAGCGCACGCAGGGCTCCGAGTTGTCCGCCCTTGCCTGCGATCGCAAGACGCACCGGACGTTGTTCCCGCAATTGAGCGAAGGCGCGGATCAGTGTTGGAAAATCTTTTCGCGGTCCCAACTCGCCTACCCCGAGAATGACCGGAACGGCGCCGGGCTCGGAAGTGGACTGAAACCAGGGGTGGTCGGGCGCCGCAGGGCGAGCCTGCAACAGGCTGCCCGGGATCACCGGGCTGGCCACCGCCTTGATGTGCTTGCGGTCCAGGCCGGTATAGCTGCTCATGTCATCGGCCACAGCTTCGCAGGTCACGATCACCTGATCAGCAAACCCGTAGAGCCGGCCCATTGAGGTGCGCTGCAACCACCGCTCGAAGGCGCCGCGGTGCTGCAGGTCAATGGAGATGGTGGTGCCCGAACTCAATACCAGGCGCGTGGTCTTGCGTGCACCGGCCAGCCACCGTGCCAGCAAGGCCGTTCGGTTGACCTTGTCCTTGTCCGCCAGAAGAACGGCAGGACGCTCGCGGCGCAGATACCGGATCAGTGCCGGAAGCGCTGCGTAAGTGGTGGAGACGCCGGTGTCGATAACGCGCACACCTTCCGGCGGATTCTCGATCACCGGACCGTGACGGCGAACTTTCAGCAGATCAACCTTGTAACCACGCCCCGCAAGGGCAGGCACAAGATGGCGCACCGCGCGGTCCACGCCGCTGTGCCCCGAAGTCGACATGAACAGGGCGATGCGTTGCGGGTCAGCTCTGCCACTCATTCCGGATCGAATCGATAGCCCAGCAGCTCAACATCGCGCTGAAAATACTGACCTACGGCTTCGGCCAGATCATCCGTGTAGTAGCTGCGATAGTCCTTGCCGCGATCCGTGGCCTGGCGCTTGTGCGGCAACTCCGGCGTCGGCATGTTGAGGTGCGTACAGATGTGATGCCAGTCTTCATGCAGCCTTTCATATCGCCCGATGAAATTGGTCAGCAAGTTGCCGCGCATGTCAGACAGATAGTCCGTCAGCGGCGTCATCGCGGTATCCAGATGATATTGATAGGGCCGTTCGGGATTGAGCTTCCATCGCGTGAAGGCTTCAAACGACTCATGGCCCTCTAGCAGATGTGGACGCTCACGCTTCAGATGATGGTAGCTCGATACCTGCAAGTCCCAGGGGTTGCGAACAAACGCAAATTTGTAAAGCCCATCAAAGAATTCCTTGGGCAACATTTCCTGAGCGCAGATGATCTTGGAATGGCGAGGCAACTTGGCTGCAATCCGGTGACCCGTCATTCCTGACAGGCGCGAGCAGATCCATTGCGCAAAATAATAGGGATCGCGCCACTGCATGGACTTGAGCGCGGCGCGCACGCTGGTACCGCCGGTCTTGGCGATATGCACGTAAAGAAAATTGTAACGATTGGACAGAATCATGAGCCAGTCTTGTTCAACAAAGTTTGCGCACATTGCGCGGCAATCTGTTGAGCGGCAAATGGAGCCATCACCGCACGACGACGATCGTAGTTGCCTGCGGTATTGGCCATTGCCGCTGCTCGCCGGAAGCCTTCGGCAACCGCGCCCGGCTCGGTGGTCGTGACACAGACAACCGTGTCCTCGCACTGCCGGGCCAGTGCCTCGCCCGGGCTTCCGGGCTGGGTCAGCAGCAACAAAGGTCGATCAACCTGCAGCGCCTCAATCACCTTGGTGAGCAGATAGACCGGCGTTCCGGCGAGCCAGTCAACTGCGAGCAGCACAGAGGCTTTCTCCTGCCAGAGGCTGACGTTGTCGGTATAGGGTTCGACGCGAACCGCTTCCAGCACACCAAATTGCTCTGCCACCGGCAATATCCGGTTGGGTCGTGTTCCCACACAGTGAATGCGCGCTGCAGGGGCTGTTTTGCGGTACTCGGCAAAACCGGCAACCAGAGCATCCGGGGGCCGTGACGGGCTGAACGCCCCGATGTAAACGAAGGCATCCGAATGCAAGCTTGGACCGAAGCGACGTTCTGGCGGTGCAATATGGCCGATGATTCGCGCACCACCCGCTGGCTGCGCATCAAAGAACTGCATCTGGTAGTCCGCCGCCTGCTGATTGGTCACCGTCACCCCAGCGGCACGCGCCACCATCTTGCGCAGCCAGGGCATGACCAGCGGATCTTCCTGCGTCTGTGGCGGCGGCGGAAACGGATCACTGAAATGCAGCCACAGCGGTTTGTTGTAGCGCCGCGCCAAGGCATCCGCGCCAATCAGACTGCTCGGAGGCCAGGCCCGCCCATAGACCACGTCTGGCACTTCCGACAAATCAAGTTTTGCGACCCGTCGGGTCCACAAATAATGGTGCCCGCCGATATCTCCGCGCAGACGTGCAATCAATCGCCACAACCATTGAGGATGACGCAACCCGATCTTGACCGCGTGCAAGGTGAAACGAGGGTGTTCGAAATCGCATCTGGATTTCTCACGTCCGCAGACCACGGTGACGCGATGACCCGCATCGAGCAATGCGCGTACCAGACGACCGGTATTGATCCCTTCTGGACGGGCGTCGAAATTCAGGCTGCAGACTAGGATGTGGCCGCTACGCGGACCCGCCTCAACCACCCCCTCACGCACTGGCATTTGCGAGTCCTGTGTCATGAGGCCTCCCGGCTGAGCCGCCGTCGCTTGACTGCGTCTGCAAACGCCAAGTGATAGACGAAATCTCCACGCAGTCCGCGTGAGACCAGTCGCCAAAATTCCCAAAGCCCATAGACCAGCCAGCGCCCAAGCCCACCGTCTCTCAATAATGTCCAGGTAAACAGCAAGCGATTACGAGCGCGAACACGCGATACCTGCTTCTTGCGTTCTGGCGACAACTTTCCGATCGTGGAATTCTCCTGATGAAAAATCTTTGCCTGCTCCACATAGACTAGGCGAAAGCCGCGCTTGAGAACCTGCCAACCCAGTTCCACATCTTCCCAGTAGTAGGGGGAATACCGCGCATCAAATCCTCCGATCTGGCGCAGGACATCCGTGCGCGCGACAAAACAGCACCCCAGTTTCGCGATCAGCACTGAGGCGCCGCGATGCTTTTTCTCCTGAGGTTCTGCGCGCGCCATGCCACGGCGCAGGCTGACCCGGGTCTGTGTATCAATGTAATGCGGCTGCGCGGGATCAGTGGAATAGTTATGAATGACCCCTTTGGTGACGTCCGCCTCGCCTGACAGGATGGGCTGCACCGCGTGGACGAAGTACGATTCTTCAAACTGCACGTCGGTATTGACCAGACACAGGAGCGGCGCTCGCGCGGCTTCAATGCCCTTGTTACAGGTTTCTGCAAACCCTTTGTTGACGGGCTGCGCCAAGAACCTCAACTTCGGGTACTCAGCTGTCAGCGAGGCAACCACTGCACTGCTGTCATCTGCAGAAGCGTCGTCGATGACCAGCACTTCAGCACTCAATTCTGCTTTTTTCAGCGCTCGAAACAGAATTGGAATATTGTTTCGCAGGAGTTCTGCACCGTTGTAGTTGGGCAGGGCCACGGTGATATCGGGCGCGCCTTCGGGCTGGTTCGCATTTGGCATTGAGATCATGATGTGAACCAGGAAATGGAATCACGAGTTTACCGACACAAATAGTCGGTTCCGATGCAGAATTCTCCACCGGCTCGGCCTATTACGCAAAGCAGCGCGCGTGCCATGGCGCGCCCGCGCCATCTGACCAACAGCCCGATATAGTGCAGAACACTAACATCCACAATTCCTGAAGAGCCTCTCAGCAAAAAATGAATCAGCCTTCTTCCGACTCCGTTCAAGCTGCCAAGCCAGCCGGCTACTTCGGCGAGACCAGAGGTGAGATGCTCGCCTTCTTACCCGATCAGTACGAGCGCGTACTCGAAGTTGGCTGTGGAGAAGGTCGTTTCGCGCGCCAGCTGCGCCAAGGTTCCGAAATCTGGGGCATCGAACCCGATGCCGGTGCTGCGCAAGAGGCCGCAACGTTCATGAATCGCACGCTCGTCGGGCTGTTTGATGATGTCTGCACGGAGCTGCCAGAAGGCTATTTTGATCTTGTGATCTGCAATGACGTTGTTGAACACATGACCGATCACGACAAATTTTTCCGGGACATTCAGAAGTTTCTACGTCCCGCTGGCGCCCTGGTGGTATCGGTTCCGAATATCCGGCACATCAGCGTCATGAAGGAAATCCTTTTCAAAGCGGACTTCCAGTATCAGGACGAAGGCATCCTTGACCGAACTCATTTCCGGTTCTTCACCTTGCGTAGTCTTCGCCGCAGCGTTGAAGGCGCGGGATTTCAAATCGAAAAATTCCACGGCATCAACCCAATGAAAAATGTCCGCTGTCAAGTCTTCCATGCAGACATGCAGCGGGGCAAAAGGTCTTATGGGGTAGTAGGTTAGGCTAGATTTCAGCCGTTGTGTGCTCTTGCTGCTTTTCGAGCTAGGTGTCGCATAGGCGCTTCGCGGTGGTAAGCGCAAGGGCACCGCAGCAGGCAAGGTCGCATCGGTCGTCATAGTCCTGCACTCCCAGAAAGCTCCTCAAAAGCGAAAGCGCAGCCAGTGGGCTGCGCCTTCTTGGTGAGTGGATGGCGGATACGCCCGCATCGTCAACCCGACTTCGGCGGTGCGGCCTTGCTCCCGCTTCCCTTCCTGAATCCCCGATCCCCCGCCATGAACGCCTCCAGCATGTGCGGAATCAACGTCGTCGCATCGACCGCTTTGCCGTATGCCTGCGCGTGCAACGCGGCGTAGCGGTCGAGGTCGGCTTTCAGGCTGGCCGGGCAAGCGAAGGTCAGCTTCACATTCTCGGTCTTGGGCAGCGGCCCGAGCCGCAGCCTCTTGGTCGCGCTCATCGCATTGCACCCCGATTGAAGAACAGTGGCTGGTACGGCCGCAACACCAGATCGCGATTGACGATGATCCGCACCGGCAGGCCCGGCCGTTCGGTCAGCGTCGGCTGGATGTTCATGTTGCGCCGGATCATCTCCTGGCCGACCTGGTTGATGCTGTCCTGCGCGCTGTCGCGTCCGGCGATCACGATCCGGTTGCCGTTCTGCCGGTTCTCCGGCGCGGCCAACTCGGCACCCACGCCCAGCAACGTGGTCAACGCCGCACCCGCGAAGACGCGATCCCAGTGCCAATCGACGCCATCCTCCAGGCCGGCGTAACCGGCCGGGTCGGTGCCCGCGAGGTTGTCGAGCTTCAGCGAAGACGTGTCCGGCAGGATGACGCGGTTCCACACCACCTGCACGCGGCTCTGCCCGTAGCTCACCTGGCTGTTGTATTTGCCCAGGATGCGCGAGCCTTGGGGGATCAGCAGAAACTTGCCCGTGGCCGTGTCGTAGACCGGCTCCGTCACCGTGACGATCACGTCGCCCGGCAAGTCCGACTTGATGCCCGTCACCAGCGCCCCGGCGATCACCGTTCCCGCCATGACCTGATACGGCGAGACCGGCATTTGCAGATTGCCGGAGTTGCGGGTTTCCGTAGAACCGCCTTTCAGGAACGCCTCTTTCTGGTCTTGCCGGTTCTGCACCGCGGTGGGGTCGGCAGGCTGGGCCGCCGTCGAGGCTGGCCCGGCGGCCAGCGGGTCGAAGCCGGCCAAGGCGCTGCCAGGCGCAACCGCAGCGGCTTGCGCTGTTCCCGGTGCGGCGGCCTTGCCCTGGTTGCCCGAGCGGAAGAACACCGACGAACCCGCCGCCGCATCAGCCTCCTTGCGCCGTGCATCCTCCGGGTCGTGCCCCGGTGGCGCATACGTCGGCGTCACCGGCTGCTGCGACTTCACGATGGCCGGGCCGAGATCGCCCGGCAGCGGCGGCCCCAGCTCGGGCACCTTCGGCGGCAGCTTCGAGTAGTCGGCCGGCAGGCCATCCAGCCCTTCGGACTTCGACACGCGATCGACGTTGTACAGCTCGGTCTGCTCGCCCGCGCCACGCCGATGCGGCTGCAATGACCAGATCGTGGCCCCCAGCACGGCGACCGACAGGCCGCCGACGAGGATGGCCAGCGTGCGCCGGTTCAAGCGTGTGACCGGACGCGGCTGGGCGCGCAGCGCCACCGCCTCGGGTGCTACCTTGCCCGCCTGCGGCGCGGCGAGGTCAGGAGTGTCGTCCTGGCTCATGGTCAGTTCCTCCGCGCCACGCCATCCGTGCGCTCGATCCGCACCACGTCACCGCCATCACCGCCCAGGCGCAGCTCGGCCGCGCCGAACAGGCGATCCACGATGTAGTACGGCGAGCGGAAGCGGTAGTTCACCAGTTGCCCGTCGCCCTGCGCGCCGACCACGAACAGCGGCGGCAGCTCGCCCTGGGCGATGCCCGGCGGAAACTGGATGTAGACCTTCTCCCCGTCATCGAAGGCGCGCAGCGGCTTCCACGGCGGATTGCTGCCGCTGACCGCATACCGGAAACGGATCTTCTCCAGCGACAAGCCGACATCGACCGGCGCGGCGGCGCTGGCCGCTTGCGCCTGGCGCTGCAGGGCCAGCATCTTGTCCTTCGGATACTCCCAGGACACCGAGGCCATCCACGTCTTCTCGGTCGAGGTCAGCTCCAGCAGGTAGGTGCGTCGGCTGGTGGTGACAACCAGATTGGTCTTGAGGCCCGAGCGGATCGGCTTGACCATCACATTGACGCGCAGCGCATCGCCGCTGCCGCTGGACGTGTCCCCGACGATCCAGCGCACCGTATCGCCCGCCGCCACCGTCACCAGTTCCTCGCCCGGTTGGAGCGCGATCACGGTCACGCGGCCCACGGCCGCATAGACCTGATACAGCGCGCCATCCGTGAAGGGCCACACCTGGATCGCATTGACGTAGCCCTCGCGTGTCGGCGCAATGCGCGCCTCGGCGTTGGCGCGGGACACGCGCACGGTTTCATCGGCGGGCTCTGCGGCGGGCTTGGCATCCGGCACAGGTTTCATCTGCGCCGGCATCGGCAGCACCTGCGGCACGGCCACCACTTCGACCGGTGCAGGTGGCTCCGGCAGCGGCTGGGCCTGCACCGGTTCATCGAGCGAAATGGACGGCGGCGGCTTGCCCTGCGTAGCGCAGCCAGAGAACAGCACGGTCGAAGCCAGCAGCATCACCGGCAAGACGGATTTACGGAAAAGATCATTCATGGCTTTGCTCCTTCGTTTCCTTCCAGTTCGCGGCTCCACGACAGCCCGTTGACGTAGATGCCCAGGGGGTTCTTGCGCACGCGCTGCTCGGTGCGCGGCGTCTGCTGCACGATGGACACCACGGCGTTCCAGCGTTCAGTGCGATCCAGCGCACCGTTCACAAAGCGCGTCTCCGTCCAGCGCACGTTGAAAGACGTGTCGCTGGCGCGGGTCACGCTGGTGATCTGCACCGTCACCGACTCCTTGCCGATGCGCGCGAACGGGTCATTGGTGCGGGCGTACTCGTTGAGCACCACGGCGCCCTTGTCGGTCGTGTAGTCGTAGGCATCGAGCCAGTTCTGCCGCACCACGATCGGGTCGATGGACAGCGAGCGCACCAGGCCGATGAAGCGGCCCAGGTGGTAGGCCATCTGCGCATCGCTGGGCCGGTACGGCGTGGCGGCTTCGCCGACAGCGCGCACCTGGCCCGCGTTGTCCACCTCAATGACGTAAGGGGTGACGATGGATTGCGCGGAGCGCCAGACAAGCCCGCCCGCCATCAGCACGGCCAGCGTGAGGCAACCAAAGGCCATGAAGCGCCAGTTCCTCGCCTGCACGCGGGCCGAGCCGATGCGGTCGTCCCACACCTGGGCGGCGGATTGGTACGGGGTAGCAGGCTGCGGCGTGTCGGCGTAGCGCACCTGCGGTCGTTTGAATCGCATGGGAGTTCTCCTTCAAGATCAGGAATCGGAATCACGCAGGCTTGGCCCCTGGCTGGAGCTGCCGCCGTCGCCGCCGCGCAGCGTGTGGGCGGCGGTGGTTGCGGCATGGGTGAGCTGCTGCCTGCGATGCAGGCGCTTGGCCCAGGCGGGTTGTTCGGTGGATGTGGCTGTGGCGGGAGACTCGCTTACGGCCTGTGCGGCGCCGCCCCCCGACGCCGATCCGGCGTCATCGGGTCGAAAAGCCGCTGCCATGCGCTCCTTCATCGAGCGCGCTCCATTGGCCACCTTCTGCCCCGCCGCCTGCGCGCTGGTCTTGGCCACATTGCCCACGCCAGCAGCGGCGCCCTTGAGGCCGCCACCGGCCGAAGCGGAGCCCGCCTGGTACGCCGACCGGGCGCTGCTGGCGGTCGATGCCATCGAGCGGGCGGCGGCAGGTGCCATGCGTGCCCCGGCCGCCACGGCGCTGCCGACGCCCGTAGCAGCGGCACCAACCGCAACAGCGGTTCCGGCTGCGCCGATGGCAGCACCGGCCATCGCGCCTGCACCGAGCTGCGGCCCACCGGACACCAGCCCGGTCGCAATGCCCGGCCCGAAGATGCCCAGGGCCAGCAGGGACAACGAGGCCAGCATGATGACCAGCGCCCGGTCGATAGACGGCTCGGAGCCCGCCGGAATGTTGAACTCGGAGAACAACCCCGAGCCGATGCCCACGATCACGGCCAACACCAGCACCTTGATGCCCGAGGACACCACGTTGCCCAGCACCTTTTCAGCCAGGAACGCCGTCTTGTTCCACAGGGCGAACGGCACCAGCACGAAGCCCGCCAGCGTCGTCAGCTTGAACTCAATCAGCGTGACGAAGAGTTGCACCGCCAGCACGAAGAAGCTGACGATGACCACCAGCCACGCGAAGAACAGCACGACGATGGGCGCGAGGTGGATGAACACCTCGGGGAAGCCCGACAGCTCCTTGATCTGGTCGAGGATCGGGGCCGCTGCGTCGATACCGGCCTTGGCCAACCGTCCCGGCTGCAGGAAGTTGCCCATGCTCAGGGTCGAGCCGCTGGCCGTCAGGCCCAGGCCCGCGAAGGAGCGGAACACCACGCTGGCCAGCATGTTGAAGTTGCCGATGATGTAGGCGAAGGCACCGACGTACAGCACCTTGCGGATCAGTTTGGCGATCACGTCCTCGCCCTGGCCGGTGGCATGCCCCATCGCCCAGAACAGCCCGGCCAGCGTCATGTCGATGACGATCAACGTTGCGGTCAGGAACGCCACCTCGCCTTGCAGCAGGCCGAAGCCCGAGTCGATGTAGCGCGAGAAAACGTCGAGGAAGCGGTCAATGACCGAAACGTCGTTCATGGCCCGGCTCCGTCAACGGCTGTAGAAGTTCACGGGCTGCGGCGTGTACGGCGTACCGGTTCCCACGAAGCGCCGGTTTACCTCGCGGCCACGCTCCACGGCGGCGGCCTGCCGCGCGAATTCCAGCGAGGCCGCGCGGTCCTGCGTGATCTGCAGCCGCTGCGTCTGTATGGACTGCTTGGCTTGCAGGGCCAGCAACTGGTTCATGGCCTGCATCGCCTGCAAAGCGCCCACGGCCGACTGGCTCTTGCCCACCAGGTCGGCCAGCACGCCTTCGTCGTCGCTCAGGTTCTGCGAGGCCTGGGCCTGCATCTGCATGGTGGTCTGCAGGCCATTGAGCGTGTTCTTCCAGCGCTCCTGCGCGTCGCGGTACATCTGATTGCCGCTCACCGTGGCAGCGTATTGCTCCGGATACAGGCGCCGGAACTCCCGATCCAGATTCGTCACGTCATAGGCCAGGCCCCTGGCCTGAGCGATCAGCCGCTGGGTGGTCGCCAGATTGGTGCGCAACTGGCCCACCACACTGGACGGCAAGCTCGTCAGATTGCGCGCCTGGTTGATGAGCATCTGCGCCTCGTTCTGGAGCTGCTTGATCTGGTTGTTGATCTGCTCCAGCGTGCGGATCGCGGTCAGCGTGTTCTGCACGAGGTTCGTGGGGTCGATCACGACCCACTGCGCCTGCACGGCGGTAGCGGTGCAAAGCATGGCCGCGACGGCGGCGGCGACAAGACGCTTTTTCATGATGGGTTCTCCTGGAGGTGGGTGGACGGGAACGAGGACAGCAGGTCGGCGGCCCAATGCAGGCCGCGATGGCGCAGCCAGGTGGCTGCGAAGGGAGAGGCATCGGAATGCGAGGCGGCAAGCACCGCGTCGATGTCGCGCTGGTCTTGCGGCGTGGACGCACCCGCGAAGGCCAAGGTCGCGGCGCCCAGGTCGAGATCGAACAGGCGATTGCCGAGGCGCGATTGGTAGTAGTAGTCGCGCTTGGGCTGCGCGGTGGCGACGATCTCGATCTGCCGGCTGTTGAGGCCGAAGCCCTCGTAGATCGTTCGAATCTGCGGCTCGGTCGCCTGCGGGTTCGGCAGGAAGATGCGGCTCGCGCAGCTCTCGATGATGGCCGGCGCGATGCTCGAATCCTTGATGTCCGCCAGGCTCTGCGTGGCGAAGATGACGCTGACGTTCTTCTTGCGCAGGGTCTTCAACCACTGGCGGATGCGTGCCGCGAACACCGGGTCATCGAGGAACAACCACGCCTCATCGAGGATCAGCAGCGTCGGCGCACCGTCGAAGCGTTCATCGAAGCGCGCAAAGAGGTAATGGAGCACGGCCATGACAGCGGCCTTGCTGTGCATCAGTTCCTCCATCTCGAAGCACTGCACGGAACCAGCTCCCAGGCGATCCGAATCCGCATCCAGCAGCTTGCCGTGTGCGCCACCGAGCACATAGGGCGCGAGCACCTGCCGAAGTGCGTTCGATTGCAGCAGGACGGAAAGCCCCGTCATCGTGCGCTGCTCCACGGGCGCGCCGGCGAGACTGCCGAGCGCCGACCAGATGGCCACCTTCTCATCGGGGCCGACGGCCACACCCTCATGCCGCAGGCGTCCTTCGATCCATTCGGCCGCCCAGGTGCGGTAGCCCTCACGATCGATGCGGGCGAGCGGCTGGAAGGCGATGTCGCCATCCATCCCAAGGTCGTAGTGCTCGCCGCCCAGGCCCAGGATGGTGGCGCGCATCGAGCGCCCCATGTCAAAGACGAAGATGCGCGAGCCACGGTAGCGGCGGAACTGCATCGCCAGTGTGGCGAGCAGCACCGACTTGCCCATGCCGGTCGGGCCGGCTACCAAGGTGTGCCCCACGTCACCGATGTGGGTGACCAGCCGGAACGGCGTCGCGCCCTCCGTGCGGGTCACGATCAGCGGTGGGCCGTCGAGGTGGGCATTGCGCTCGGGGCCAGCCCATACGGCGGACACCGGCATGAGGTGCGCCAGGTTCAACGTGGAGACGATGGGCTGGCGGACGTTGGCGTAGGCATGGCCCGGAATGGACGACAACCACGCATCCACGGCGTTGAGCGTTTCGGGGATGGTGACGAAGCCACGCCCCTGGATGACGCGCTCCACCATGCGCAGCTTCTCGTCGGCCACGGCGGCATCCGCGTCCATGACGGTGACGGTTGCTGTCAGGTAGCCAAAGGCGACTTGATCGCTGCCCAGTTCCTGCAAGGCCGCATCGGCGTCGGCGGATTTGTTGCTGGCATCGGTATCGACCAGCGGGCTTTCCTGCTGAAAGATGGTTTCGCGCAGCAAGGCGATGACGTTCTTGCGCTTGGCGAACCACTGGCGGCGCAGGCGGGCAAGTTCTTTTTCCGCATCGGCTTTGTCAAGGCAGAGAAAGCGCGTACTCCAGCGGTACGCAAAGCCGAGGCGGTTGAGGTCGTCCAGCATCCCTGGCCAGGTGGAGGTCGGAAATCCCCGTACCGTCGCCACGCGCAGATGCTGGTCGCCCAGCATCGGTGCCAGGCCACCGATCAGCGGCGCGTCGGCCAGCAGTGCATCGAGGTGGAATGGCACCTCGGGCACGTCCACGCGGTAGCGTCGCGTTGACACGGTGGCATGCAGGTAAGTCAGCGTCTGGCTGTCGTCGAGCCAGGCGATCTCCGGCATCACGCCATCGAGCAGGTCAAAGATGCGATCCGTCTCCGCGACGAAGGCAGTCAGCCGCTCGCGCCAGTCCACGCCTTCGGTCGGACGGTTCTCGTACAGCATTCCGGCCGCACGGGCGCGGGCTTCCTCCGGCGGCAGGTACACCAGCGTCAGGTGATAGCCGCTCTCGAAGTGGTTGCCCGAGTCCTCAAAGGCGGCCCGTCGCTCCTCGTCCACCAGCCACGACAGCGGCTCGGGAAACTCCGAGTGCGGGTAGTTGGCGGCGGGCCGGCGCTCGGCCTCGATGAACAGCGCCCAGCCCGAACCCAGCCGGCGCAGCGCGTTGTTCAGCCGCGCCGACGTAGAAATCAGCTCGCCCTGCGTCGCGCTATCGAGGTCTGGCCCCCGAAAGCGCGCCGTGCGCTGGAACGAGCCATCCTTGTTCAGCACGACGCCCGGCGCGACCAGCCCGGCCCACGGCAGCCAGTCAGCGAGCAAGGCCGGGCGTTGGCGGTATTCGGCAAGGTTCAGCATGGCATTCCCCTCACACGTCCAGCAGCGGCCGGTGCTTGATGTGGCGGGCGAAGACCTGCATGAACTGCGGATCGACGCGTGCGCCCCAGACCGCCAGCGCATGGCCGACGATCCAGAGCACGATGCCCGGAATCCACATCTGCAAGCCCAGGCCCACGGCAGCGGCCAAGGTGCCGTTGGTGATGGCCACGGTGCGCGGAGCACCGCCCATCAGGATCGGCTCGGTCAGAGACCGATGCAGCGGAATCTCGAAACCAGGGGCGAAGCCGGAAGCGAACCCCTGCACGCCATCGTGGGCCGTGTTCATACGACGGCCCCACCCGAGAAGCTGAAGAACGACAGGAAGAAGCTCGAAGCCGCGAACGCGATGGACAGGCCAAAGACGATCTGGATCAGCTTGCGGAAGCCGCCCGAGGTATCGCCGAAGGCCAGCGCCAGGCCCGTGGCGATGATGATGATGACCGCGATGATCCGGGCCACCGGCCCCTGAATGGACTCCAGGATGGATTGCAGCGGGCCTTCCCAGGGCATCGAGGAACCCGCGGCCTGCGCGGTGCCCGCGAGCAGCAGCATTAGCGCCGCGAGCATCAAGCCCTGCATGGCCGGGCGAGCCAGGCTCTCCAGCTGTGCGGGCCGGCGAAGAGGATTTGCGGAAATACGGAAAGCAGGAACGATCATCTGCGTCATGGCAGTTCTCCAGGGTGGTTGAGGGACAGGGAGGAAAGGTCGGACTGCGGCAGCAGCTCGGGAAACGGCGCTTCCAGCGCATCCGCCAGTTGGTAGCCCACGCCATCGAAGCCGACGACGCGGGCGATGCTCTCGATGCGGCGCTTGCGCCCGCGCCCGGCGATGTGGATGACCACGTTGACCGCTTCCGCGATCAGCGCACGGGGCGGATTCACCGCCACTTCGAGAATCAGTTGCTCCAGGCGCAGCAATGCGCCCAGCGCGGAGCCGGCGTGGATCGTGGCAATGCCGCCCGGATGGCCGGTGCCCCACACCTTGATGAGATCCAGCGCCTCGGCGCCGCGCACCTCGCCGACGACCACGCGATCCGGGCGCAGACGCATGGACGAGCGCACCAGCTCGGTCATGGACACGACACCCTGGCGCGTGCGCAGCGGCACGTGGTCGCGGGCCGCGCATTGCAGCTCCACCGTGTCTTCGAGCACCAGCACGCGGTCGCCGGTGGCGGCGATCTCAGCCAGCAGGGCATTCGCCAAGGTGGTCTTGCCGGTACTCGTTCCACCCGCGATCAGAATGTTCTGGCGCTCGCGCACCGCACGCACCAGCAGGCCCGCCTGTGCAGCGGTCATCATTCCGTCCTCGATATAACGCGACAGCGGGATCACGCCCACGGCGCGCTTTCGCAAGGCGAAGGCCGGCCCCGGAGCAGCGGGCGGCAAGATGCCCTCGAAGCGTTCGCCCGTCTCGGGCAGCTCTGCCGTCAAGAGCGGCTGGCCGCGATGTACCTCGGCGCCGACGTGGGCCGCGACCAGCCGGATGATCCGTTCACCGTCCGCTTCGGACAGCTCCACGCCCATCGGTGCACGGCCCGATGAAAGCCGGTCGATCCACAAGGTTCGATCCGGGTTGAGCATGATTTCCACCACGTCCGGGTCTTCGAGCGCGGCGGCGATCAGCGGCCCCATCGCCGTGCGCAGCATTTGGATGCGGCGATCCAGCGACGTGGCGGTAAAGGAGGAAGCCGAGGTGCTCATAACGCGCGCTCCTGCGCTTCGGCCGGGGTTGGCGCGTCGTCCGTCCGCATCGGATCGGGATTCAGCTCGTCCACCACGTCGCGCACCAGGCTGCGCCCGCGCAGCAGGTGCCGGCCCAACTGCTCCACGAACTGCTCGAAGCGCGCCTTGCCTTGAGCGCGCGCTGCGTCCTGATGCGCCTCTGGCACGGGTGTGCTCACGGTCAGGAAGTAGCGGATGAACAAGGCCAGTGTTTCGATCTGGATGTTCTGGTCGCGCTCCAGGCGCTCGGCGTGGCGCGACAGGCGATCCAGACGCTTGGCAATCGCCGCCTCGCGCTGGTCGGCCGCGTCGGGCGACAGCCAGGATGCCAAGGCCGCCGCAACGATGCTGGACTTGGACACGCCTTTCTTGGCAGCCAGCTCATCGAGCCGCTTGGCGTGCTCGGGCTGGATGAAGAGATTCAAGCGGTGCTGGCTCATAGCTCGATTCCGTCGTCAGGGTCGAGGGATGCCAGCCGGGACGTGCGCTGCAGGGTCGGATCGAGCTGGCGCGGTAAGGGAAGCGGCATGTCGTCGTCATCGAGCAGCCCGAGGTCGGCGACAGGCACAACCAGGTCGGGGTCGTAGGCGACGGCTTCGGAGAGTTCGGGTTGGCGACGCGGGCCACCGTCGTCAGCGGCAGAGGCGAAGCCTTCAACGGCTTCGGTTGCAGGCGCCACCGGAACGGGAGGAACCGTCAGCCCGCTCCAGTCGTCGGGCCGTAAGGAAGGCACGTCGGCGTAGCGCCCCGCAATGAGCACAGGGGGCGGCAGCACGCGCCGCTGGAAGTTCGCGTCAGAGTAGTAGCGCACCTTCTTGGCCTTGATCGGCGCGACGCTGGAAACCATCACCACCGCCTCGTCGGGCGGGAGTTGCATCACTTCGCCTGGCGTCAGCAAAGGTCGGGCGGTCTCCTGTCGCGACACCATCAAGTGCCCCAGCCATGGGGCGAGCCGGTGACCCGCGTAGTTGCGCTGCGCGCGCAACTCAGTGGCAGTGCCAAGGGTTTCGGAAATCCGCTTGGCCGTGCGCTCGTCGTTGGTGGCGAACGTCACGCGCACATGGCAGTTGTCGAGGATGGAATGGTTCTGGCCATAGGCTTTGTCGATCTGATTGAGCGACTGCGCGATCAGGAAGCTACGGATGCCATAGCCCGCCATGAAGGCCAGCGCCGTCTCGAAGAAATCCAGGCGCCCCAGCGCCGGGAACTCGTCAAGCATCAGCAGCAGCTTGTGGCGGCGCTCGATGCCGTCGCTGCCATCGAGTGATTCGGTGAGGCGTCGCCCGATCTGGTTGAGGATCAGGCGAATGAGCGGTTTCGTCCGCGAAATGTCCGAAGGCGGCACCACCAGGTACAGCGACACCGGATGCTCGGCCGCGATCAGGTCGGCAATGCGCCAGTCGCAGCGCGAGGTGACTTCGGCCACCGTGGGGTCGCGGTACAGGCCGAGGAATGACATGGCGGTGCTCAACACGCCGGAACGCTCGTTGTCCGATTTGTTCAGGACTTCGCGCGCTGCCGATGCCACCACCAGATGCGGCCCACCACCGATGTGCGGCGTGGTCATCATCCGATGCAGGGTCAGCTCGAAGGGACAGGCCGGGTCGCTGAGGAAGTTGGCGACTCCGCGCAGCGTCTTGTCTTCGCCTGCGTAGAGCACGTGCAGGATGGCCCCAACCAGCAGCGCATGCGAGGTCTTCTCCCAATGGTTGCGCCGCTCCAGTGCTCCTTCGGGATCGACCAGAATGTCTGCGATGTTCTGCACGTCGCGCACTTCGTGCGCGCCGCGCCTCACCTCCAGCAGTGGGTTGTAGGCCGCCGACTTCGCATCGGTCGGGTTGAACAGCAGGCAATGCGAGAAGCGCGAGCGCCAGCCGGCGGTGATGCTCCAGTTCTCGCCCTTGATGTCGTGAATGACGGCCGATGCAGGCCAGCTCAACAAGGTGGGAACCACCAGGCCCACGCCTTTGCCCGAGCGGGTAGGCGCGAAGGTCAGAACATGCTCCGGGCCTTCATGTCGCAGGTACTGCTGGCGATGCTGGCCGAGGAACACGCCCGCAGGCTGGTCAAGCCCCGCCTTGCAAATGTCCTCCGCGTTGGCCCAGCGAGCCGACCCGTAGGTCGTGACCAGCTTGGACTGGCGCGAGCGCCAGATCGACATGCCGATGGCAACCACCACCGCGATCAGGCCGCTGCCTGCGGCAATGGCACCGCCCACGTCAAAGACATGCGGCGTGTAGGCGTCGAAGAAGAACCACCACTCGAACAGGCGCCAGGGGTGATAGACCGGCGTGCCGAAGAAATCGAACCACGGCGAGCCCAGGCGTAGCTGGTAGCCCAGGGCGGCGGCCGTCCATTGCGTAGCGCTCCATACGCCAGCGATCACGATGCCGAAGACAACGGCAATCTGACCGAACAGCACGTTCGTTCCTTGCATTGATCAACCTCCCACTACGGCACAGGAACGTGCCGTAGTGCCGAGGATCAAGGCGAGCGTGCAGGTCGGTCAAAGACCGTTGTGGCGGGGATTCAGGCCAAAAGAGCCAGACTTATTGCTGTGGCGAAGACAATAAAAATGCCGCATGCGCGAGCGCGCTGCGGCGTGATGAGGTAACAGTGAGACCTTCGTCGCCGCGCCGCGACGGAGGGGTGCCCTATTGAGGCTTCTGCTCCGGCCGATCACCGAAGAAGCGGCGATTCGCGGCCTCGGCGGCACGTCGGCAGAGTTCTTCGCCGGCCTTCGCGCGCTCTTCCTTGCACAGGCGCTGGACTTCCTTGAGACGCTCAGGATGGGCCACGAGGAAGTCCACGGTTTCCGTCGGTTGGGATGGCCCACAGGAGGCTGTCAGTGCAGCGGCCATCAGCAGCGGCAGGAATCGGGGCATGGCTTGGGTCCTTTCAGCAGGTGGATCAGGAGTCCTCGGCGGCGCTGGAGCCATCCGCCGAATCAATGGAGTCCACTCGTGCGATGAACCGAGCCAGCATTTCGGAGGGCTCCACGTCACGGTGCAGCAGATACGTGGCCAGCATCTGCGACTTGCCCGCCAAGCGCCGGGCCACAACACCTGGCCCACGGCCGGATGCAATGTGCGCGGCGCCCGCCAAACCAAGTGCCAATCCGGCGGAGACTAAGGTCATCATCACCTCATAGGACGCCACGCGCTGGGCGATCAGTGGCTGTTGCTCGTAGCGCTGCAAAACGCGATCAACTTGGCGTGCATGGCCTTCGCATATCGCCGGATCGCATAGCGCCAGCGGATAGCGCAACACTTCTTCCAACGGAACGTGCTTGTGGGCCAGCACAGGATGGCGAGCTGGGACCGCCACCATCAGCTCGTCTTCCCACGCAGGCCTGACCACAATGCCGTCGCCCACCTCTTCGGCCATCGAAAAGCCGACGTCATACAGGTCATCGTGCAGACCCTTGATCTGTTGGTCCAACGGCACCTCAAATAACCGAATGTCAATCTCTGGATCTTCCTCTCGGCTCCGTGCCAGCAGCGTCGGCATTCGCGAGGGCGTGATGCCATCGGACAAAGCGATGCGCAACTGTCCCTGAAACCCACTGGCGGCGGACTTGACGCCGTCACACGCCTGTTTCAGAGCTTCGAAGATTCGCGGCACCCGCTCCAGGAATGCCATTCCGGCAAAGGTCAGGCGGGTGCTTCGCGTGGTTCGCGTGAACAGTTGCGCCCCGAGCTCTTCCTCTATCTCCTTGATGGTGCGCGACAAAGGGGACTGATCGATGTGCAGCTTTTCCGCTGCGCGGCCAAAGTGAAGTTCTTCGGCCACCGCTATAAAGCAACGCAAATGCCGAAGCTCCATGGTGTATCTCATCCAAGTTAAAAGGCCTTGACGAGTTCCGGCACAGCCGCGAACAGGTCCGCCTCCAGCCCGTAGTCGGCCACGCTGAAGATCGGCGCCTCCGGGTCCTTGTTGATCGCCACGATCACCTTGGAGTCCTTCATGCCCGCCAGGTGCTGGATCGCCCCCGAGATGCCCGCCGCCACGTACAGCTGCGGCGCCACGATCTTGCCGGTCTGGCCCACCTGCAGGTCATTGGGCGCGTAGCCCGCATCCACCGCCGCGCGGCTCGCGCCGATGGCCGCGCCCAGCTTGTCGGCCAGCGGGGTGATGACTTCGTCGAATTTTTCCTTGCTGCCCAGCGCACGGCCGCCGGAGACGATGATCTTGGCCGCCGTCAGTTCGGGCCGGTCGCTCTTGGCGATTTCGCTGCCCACGTAGCTGCTCTTGCCGGTGTCTGCCGCTGCGGTTGGCGTTTCCACTGCTGCGTTGCCTCCGGTCGCCGCTGTGGCGTCGAAGCCGGTGGTGCGCACGGTGATGACTTTGGTGGCGTCGCAGCTTTGCACGGTAGCGATGGCATTGCCGGCGTAGATGGGGCGTTCGAAGGTGTCGGCGCTCACCACCTTGGTGATGTCGCTGATCTGGGCGACGTCGAGCTTGGCGGCCACGCGCGGGGCCACGTTCTTGCCGCCGGCCGTGGCCGGGAACAGGATGTGGCTGTAGTTGCCGGCGATGGCCAGCACTTGCGCGGCGACGTTCTCGGCCAGGCCGTTCTTCAGGCTGGCGCCGTCGGCGTGGATGACCTTGGCGACGCCGGCGATTTGCGCTGCGGCCTGGGCGGCTGCACCGGCGTTTTCACCGGCCACCAGCACGTGCACGTCGCCACCGCAAGCGGCTGCGGCCGTCACGGTGTTCAGGGTTGCGCCCTTGATGGATGCGTTGTCGTGTTCAGCAATAACGAGTACCGACATTTAGATCACCTTCGCTTCGTTCTTGAGTTTTTCGACCAGGGCGGCCACGTCAGCCACCTTCACGCCGGCGCCGCGCTTGGCGGGTTCGGTCACCTTCAGGGTCTTCAGGCGTGGGGCGACTTGAACGCCGAGGTCTTCGGGCTTGATGGTGTCCAGCGGCTTTTTCTTGGCCTTCATGATGTTGGGCAAGGTGACGTAGCGCGGTTCGTTCAGGCGCAGGTCGGCGGTGATGACCGCGGGCAGCGTGAGGCTGAGGGTTTCCAGGCCGCCGTCCACTTCGCGGGTCACGGCTGCCTTGTCGCCGGCGAGCTCGACCTTGGAGGCGAAGGTGGCTTGCGGCAGACCGGCCAGCGCCGCCAGCATCTGGCCGGTCTGGTTGCAGTCGTCGTCGATGGCCTGCTTGCCCAGGATCACGAGGCCGGGCTGTTCCTTGTCGATCAGGGCCTTGAGCAGCTTAGCCACGGCCAGCGGCTGCAGTTCTTCATTGGTCTCGACTAGGATGCCGCGGTCGGCACCGATGGCCATGGCGGTGCGCAGCGTCTCCTGGCATTGAGACACGCCGCACGAGACGGCGACGATCTCCGTTGCCGCGCCTTTCTCCCTGAGCCGCACAGCCTCTTCGACGGCAATCTCGTCGAAGGGGTTCATGCTCATCTTGACATTGGCGATGTCCACGCCGCTGCCATCGCTCTTGACGCGGACCTTGACGTTGTAGTCAACCACCCGCTTGACGGGAACCAGGATTTTCATGGGAGGGTTTCCTTTCAGGATCATTCAGAGTTGATCGTCCGCCAGGGCCAGCGTGCTGGCGGCGCCGCCCGTGACGATGTCGCGCAGCATCGGCGCCTGCACCAGGACATGCGCCGCGTAATGGCTGGCTGTGGCGCGCTTGGTACCGAGAAAGCCCGCATCGCCCGCGCCCGCCGCGAGTTGCGCGGTAGCGGCTTCGGCCATGCGCGCCGACAGCCAGCCGCCGATCACGGTGCCCGCCAGCCGCAGGAAGGGCACGGCGCCCGCCGCGCACTGCGCGGGTTGACCGTCGTGGGCCAGCAGCCAGTCGGCCGCTTCGTCCAGCGCCTGGGCAGCGGCTGCCAACGCGCGGCCGATCTGCGCCAGCACTGCATCGGGCGATTCGACCAACCGGCGCGCATCGCCGTCGATGCGGCCCAGCAGCGCCTTCAGCGTGCGCCCGCCCTCGCGTGCCAGCTTGCGGCCGATCAGGTCGTTGGCCTGGATGCCCGTGGTGCCTTCGTAGATGGTCGTGATGCGCGCGTCGCGCATGTGCTGCGAGGCGCCGGTTTCCTCGACGTAGCCCATGCCGCCATGCACCTGCACGCCGTCGGACGTGATGCCCTGCGCGCTGTCGGTACACCAGCCTTTGACCACCGGTATCAGCAGGCCGACCAGGGCCTGCGCCTGCGCGCGCTCCTGCGCATCGGCGTGGCCCGCGGCGCGGTCCATCTGACCGGCGCAGAAGTAGGCCAGCGCGCGCATGGCCTCGGTGCGGGCCTTCATGTCCATCAGCATGCGCCGCACGTCCGGGTGGCCTGCGATGGCGGTGCTGCCGCTGATCAGCGGCTTGCCCTGCACCCGCTCCAGCGCATAGGCGCGTGCGCGCTGGTAGGCGCGCTCGGAAATGCCCACGCCTTCCAGGCCAACGTTCAGCCGCGCGTGGTTCATCATGGTGAACATGCAGGCCAGCCCCTGGTGCGGCTCGCCGACCAGGTAGCCGATAGCGCCGCCGCTGTCGCCAAAACTCATCGACGCCGTGGGGCTGCCGTGGATGCCCATCTTGTGCTCAATCGACGTGCAGGCCAAGTCGTTGCGTTCGCCCAGGGTGCCATCGTCGTTGACCAGGTACTTCGGGCACAGGAACAGCGAGATGCCTTTCACCCCCGGTGGCGCATCGGGTAGGCGCGCCAGCACCAGGTGCACGATGTTCTCGGCCATGTCGTGCTCGCCCCAGGTGATGAAGATCTTGTTGCCGCTGACGCGGTAGTGGTCGCCCTCGTGTACGGCACGGCTGCGCAGCGCGGCCAGGTCGGAGCCGGCCTGGGGCTCGGTGAGGTTCATGGTGCCCGTCCAGCGGCCCTCGACCATGGGTGCCAGGAAGCGGCGCTGGAGTGCGTCGCTGCCATGGTGCGCAATGGCCTCCACCGCGCCCAGCGTGAGCATCTGGCACAGGCTGAACGCGAGGTTGGACGACTTCCACATCTCCAGCACGGCGGTGGAGACCAGCGTGGGCAGGCCCTGGCCGCCCCATTCGGTGGCAGCGGGCATGCCGTTCCAGCCGTTCTCGCAGAAGCTGGCCCAGGCTTCGCGAAAGCCGTCGGCGGGCGTGACCCGACCATCGTGCCAGCGCGCGCCCTGCACGTCGCCGGGGTGGTTGAGCGGATCCAGCACGCCAGCGGCGTAATTAGCCGCCTCCTGCAGGATGGCCTCGACCAGGTCGGGCGTGGTTTCTTCATGGTCCGGCTGGGCGCAGATCGCGTCCAGGCCGCCGACCTCTTTCATGGCGAACAGCATTTCGCGCAGGGGGGCTATGTAGACAGACACAGCGAATTTCCTTGATGGCTACGATCAGGCGTTTTGCGGCGTCTGTTGCGACGGGCGCAACTCGCGTGCAGCCTCTTGCGGGCCCACCGACGCCGGGCCGCCATGCCTGATGAACGCCAGGGCGATCGAGCCGATGATCCCGAAAGCCCCGATCACCAGGAAGTTCTGCTCCAGCGGCAGCTCAAGCGCAACGATCTGGCCGATTAGCAGCGGCGCCGCGATCGCGCCCAGGCGCCCCACGCCGGAGGCCATGCCGATGCCGGTCGAGCGGATGGACATCGGGTAAAACTGCCCGCAGTAGGCATAGGCCACCAATTGCGCGCCGGTGGTGCAGGCGCCGACCGCGCCGATGATCAGATAACGCAGCTCGGTCGAGGTCTGGAACGTCATCAGGTACAGCAGCACGCCGCCCAGCGCATACATCCCCACCAGCACCCACTTGATGTTGAACTTGTCGGCGAGCCACCCGCCTCCCACGGCACCGATGATGGCGCCAACGTTCAGCGCGATCACGAAGCTGAGGGCAGACCCCAGGCTGTAGCCAGCCATAGCCATCAGCTTGGTCAGCCAGCTGCTGAGCGCATAGACCATGAACAGGCCCGAGAAGAAGGCGATCCAGAACAGCACCGTGCTCGGGCCTCGCCCGTCCTGGAACAGCCGGGAGACCGGCGCACCCGCCACGCGGTCGGCGGTGGGCACGACGAACTGGGCGTCCGCCGGGTGCTTGACTCCCGGCTGGAGATTACGGGCCACTTCGGCCAGTTCGCCGTTGCGGCTGCGCGAGATCAGGTAGGTCATTGATTCCGGCACCAGCTTCAGGATGAACGGAATCAGCAGGACCGGCACACCCGCTGCGATGAAAACGACCTGCCAGCCGTACTCGCCGATCAGCTGCTTGCCGAGCACCGCGGCCAGGATGCCGCCCAGTGCGTAGCCCGAAGTCATCAGCGCCGTCATCAGGCTGCGGATCTTCTTGGGCGAGTACTCGACCATCTGTGCCACGATGACCGGCAGCACACCGCCAATCCCCAGGCCCGCGATGAAGCGCACCACGCTGAAGCTGATGGGATCCTTGGTGAATCCGGCGGCCGCGGTGAACACGCTGAACAGCATGACGCCAATGGAGAGGGCCCAGCGCCGACCAATCCGGTCGGACAGCGTGCCCAGAACCATGGCGCCGAACATCATGCCGAACAGGGCCGAACTGGCCATGAAACCGGCAGTCGATGCGTTCACGCCCATCTGCTGCATGATGGACGGCAGGGCGATGCCCACCACGGCGATGTCATAGCCGTCGATGATGAGAATCAACAGGCACCACAGAAGCACCTTGGCATGAAAGCGGTTGAAGCGAGCGTCGTCGGCGAGCTTCTGCATGTCGATTTGGCACACGTGTTTGTCTCCTTTGGGTTAGGCTCTGGATCGTGGGGCGGCGGTCATCGCCGCTCCGCTACATGTCGTCCAGCGCACACAAGGAATCCTAGGTGCCGGTGCTGCGAGCCGCGATGACGAAGCGCCCCGATCGAATGACAAACGGCCCCTTTCTGAGAGCACTGTTCAAGTGCGCCAAGAGGTCAGGCGTCAAGCTGAATATGGTCGCCCGTGCAGCTGATATTCCAGCACGAAGGGCGCTTCTGCCTGCTGGGAACACCCCGGCAGTGTTGGGTGCCCAGGGGCTCACGCCCCATCGTCGGCGCACGCCTCAACGCCAGACCCTGTACGCCTTCGCCGCCGTCAGCACGCACGATGGCGTGATTGACTCTCTGGTGCTGCCCTGGGCCAACGCTGAGACGATGCAGGTGTTCCTGGCCGAGATGGCGCGACGCCATGCCGTCGAGTTCATCATGATGGTCATGGATCAGGCGGGTTGGCACATCGCGGGTCACTTGGATGTGCCACAGAATATGCGCCTAGAGTTTCTGCCAGCCTTGAGCTGAACCCGGTCGAGCATCTGTGGAAGGTGCCGTGCCAGGATTGGTTTGCCAACACGGTGTTCAAAGAACTGGAGGCCGTACACGACGCGCTGGTGCAAGGACTCATTGCTCTCGAAACACATCAGCAAAGAACCCAGTCAATGACAGGCTTGATTGGGTTACTTCTATATCCTTGAGGGCAAATTAGTGCATCAGGCGAGCCGATAGCGCATTGCACCGTCTTCGTCTTCTGCAGACACGATTTCCCCACGCTGGTCGAGATAGTTTAGGTGGGCGAGCGTCTCTCCGGTCGCGAGGTTGAGGTGCATTTGCTCCGCAACAATGGACGAACGGTACAGGGCGCGAACCAGGTCGATGACCCTCAGAGGCTGCACAAGTTGTTGCCTGACGCGGTCGGTGCCTCTGACGGTGCTCGCACGCAGTTGCTCCAACCGTAGGTGCAGGCCATGGAAAGGTTCGTTGTGGGCAGGCAGAATCAGGGCGCTCCCAGGTACGCGTTGCATCAACCGGTCGATGGAATCGAGCCAGCCCTGCAGAGGATTCGCATGCGGCTCGGTGGCGTACACGGAGGTATTGGAACTGATCCTGGGAAGAACCTGATCCCCCGATATCAGCAAATCCAGTTCGCGCGAGTAGAAGCACGCGTGCTCGGGGGAATGTCCTGTGCCGACGATGACTTCCCATTCCTGGTCCCCGATCCGCAACATCTGGCCATCCGTGAGCCGCACAAAGCTGTCAGGCAATGGATGGATCATCTTACCGAAGTCACCGAACCGGGTGCGGTACTCATCCACCTCGGTGTCGCTCCATCCGGCCCTCCGATAGAAGCGAACGCCATCGACTGGCGCTTCCCGCCCCGTATCGGCAAGCATCACCCGACAGCTCAAATACTCGTCTCGTGTCATCCAAAGCGCGCATTCGAAGCGACGTGTCAACCATCCCGCCATGCCCACATGATCCGGGTGCATGTGCGTCGCTATCACACGGGAGATGGGACGGCCGGCTAGCGGCCCCTGCGGAGCGAGCAAGGCGAGCCACGCGTTCCTGACGTCCACGCTGCGAATGCCCGTGTCCACGACCGCCCAACCAGGACCGTCGCTCAATGCCCAGAGGTTGATGTGATCCAGGGAAAACGGCAGCAGCATGCGCAGCCACAGCACACCAGGCTTGATTTCCGTGGCTTGGCCAGGGAGTGGGAGATCCGAGAACGGATACGAGAGTGCCGGGGCTGCGTCGGTCATGATGCTTGATTTACATTCTGGCAGTGCCGCTCCAAATGGCACACAGCCATCACTCCTATGCAGTGCGAGTTCAGTTTTAGCTTAGGAAGCTTAGAAGTCAGCCTCAACGGGTGGCAATGACGAATGACCTCGATAGGCTGACGGAAAACATCTGCTTCCTGGCGCAGCCTGTCGCTGCGCTGCCGTCGGTGCAACTGCCTCAAGGGCTGCAAACAGTCTCTTGAGCGCACGAGAGCCTCGCTCGATGTGGGCCAAGGCCCGGCAGCTATGAAGGCGCCGATCTTCTCGGTGGTCGGCTACAGCCTCGTGGCCGTGCCGGAATTGGTCGAATGCCTCTATGTAGGGTGCTGCCCGCTGCGCGAGCGGGCGCGGTAGGCTCCCGGCGCGCTGCCGGTCCAGACCTTGAATGCGCGCTGGAAGGCGGTGCTGTCGGTGAAGCCCAGGTCGGCGGCGATGGCGATGAGCGAGGCTTCGCTGCTGGTTAGGCGCACGATCGCCATGTCGCGCCGCAGTTGGTCCTTCAGTGCCTGGAAGGAAGTGTCCTCGGTGGCCAGGTGCCGCTGCAACGCGCTCACCGACATGTGCAGGCGCTGCGCGGTGACGGCCAGGTCGGGCCATTCGGGGCTGGCCCGCTGCAGCACCATGCGGACCCGCGCGCTGGCGCTGCGCTCGTTCA